>Ga0079305_1000995_pt1 | contig 45010 bp, 48 predicted proteins | sample LMS_cellobiose_e_FD_79183 | JGI IMG/M metagenome (GOLD analysis project Ga0079305, IMG submission 79183) | Rumen-fistulated moose microbial communities from Alaska, USA - LMS_cellobiose_enrichment | ecosystem: Host-associated > Mammals > Digestive system > Stomach > Rumen fluid ... | reverse complement strand
CCGGTGTAGTAGAGGATGCGCTCGGTCGTGGTGGTCTTGCCCGCATCGATATGCGCCATGATGCCGATATTTCTTGTTTTCTCCAGCGATACTTTTCTCGGCATGGGGTACTCCTTGCCTTACCAGCGGAAGTGGGCGAATGCCTTGTTGGATTCAGCCATCTTGTGGGTGTCTTCGCGTTTCTTCACGGCGCTGCCGGTGTTGTTGGCGGCGTCCATGATCTCGCCGGCGAGGCGCTCGGCCATCGTGCGCTCGCCGCGGCCGCGGGCATAGCTGGTCAGCCAGCGCAGACCCAGGGTCTGACGGCGTGCGGGACGCACCTCCATCGGCACCTGATAGGTCGCGCCGCCGACACGGCGGGCCTTGACCTCGAGGCTGGGCATGATGTTTTCCAGCGCCTGCGTGAACACGTCGAGCGGCTCGTTGCCGGTCTTTTCCTTGATCGTGTCGAACGCGCCGTAGACGACCTTCTGCGCCACGCCCTTCTTGCCGTCGAGCATGATGCTGTTGACCAGCTTGGTCACCAGCGCGCTGTTGTAAATGGGATCGGGCAGGATCTCTCTCTTGGGAACATTACCTCTTCTGGGCACGTTGCTTCCCTCCTTCATTAAAAAATGATTTCATAGGTACTCACGCCGGGGCCCACCCGGCGTGTTTCGCCCTGCCAAAGAGGTAATACAAATATATAAAAACCTTTTCGGCAAAGCTCGTTGATCGGGCAGGTTACTTCTGCTTCGGGCGCTTGGCGCCGTACTTGGAGCGGCCCTGCATGCGGCCCTGCACGCCCTGGGCGTCCAGCGTGCCGCGGATGATGTGGTAACGCACACCGGGGAGGTCCTTGACACGGCCGCCGCGGATCATGACCACAGAGTGCTCCTGCAGCGAATGACCGACGCCGGGGATGTAGGCGGTGACCTCGTAGCCGTTGGTCAGGCGGACACGCGCGATCTTGCGCAGAGCGGAGTTCGGCTTCTTGGGGGTCGCCGTCCTGACCGCCGTGCAGACGCCGCGCTTCTGCGGGGAAGCGAGATCGGTCTGCTTGTTCTTGAGCGTGTTGAGTCCGTACTGGAGCGCGGGAGAGGTGGACTTGTAGGTCGCCTGCTCACGGCCCTTGCGCACCAACTGGTTAAAAGTAGGCATTCTTCAAATTTCTCCTTTCTCATTTTTCTATTTTTTGCGGGACAGCGGAAAACTATCCCGAAAAAACACGTTATTTCAGCAGCGCGATCACGGCCGCGCCGACGGAGATGCCCGCCGCCGCGCCGAGCTGCGCCATCGTGCCGCCGCGCACGAACGGGACGCCCCGCTCGGCGCACAGCGCCTCGAGCGGCGCGAGCACCAGGGGGTCGGCGTCCGCCGCCAGCAGCAGCCGCGCTGCGGTCCCGTCTCTGACCGCGCGCGTGGACTGCTTCACGCCGACCACGTGCCGCCCGGCCGCAAGCTCGTCTGTCACGGCGATCTCCTCCTGACGGCATGGCAAATTTCGCGGAAAAGTCCGCGCAGGCTGAAATTATAGCATAGGAAACCACGCCCGTCAAGCGCGCGGCGCAGAAAATTTTTATGATTTTTGCAAGAAAAAAGAGGGATTCGCGCCGTTTTGGCGTATAAGGCTGTTGTACGAAAGCGTGCAGCGGCGTTTTGACCGCACCGTTTGGGAAAGGAGGAGGGTCCCGCCATGGCATTCGATCCCCGTTTTTTGGACGAGCTTGCCGCCCGCAGCGACATTGTGGACATCGTCAGCAGCTACGTTTCCCTCACCCGCCGCGGCGGCGACTACTGGGGCTGCTGTCCGTTTCACAACGAAAAGACGCCCTCCTTCCACGTTCGGCCCGATCAGCAGCTCTACCACTGCTTCGGCTGCAAGAAGGGCGGCGGCGTCATCAACTTCATCATGGAGATCGAGAATCTCTCCTATCCGGACGCGGTCTATTTTCTCGCCAAGCGCGCGAACCTGCCCGTGCCGGAGCAGGAGCGGGACGACGGCAGCAGCCGTCTGCGCTCCCGCCTGCTCGCCCTCAACCGCGACGCGGCGCGCTTTTTCTACGAGCAGCTCCACGCCCGCGCGGGCGAGCCGGTGCTGCGCTACATGGAGCAGCGGAAGATCACGCCGCGCAACGCCACAAACTTCGGTCTCGGTGCCGCGGCGGACGAGTGGGACGCGCTGCTGCGCCACATGCTCGCCAAGGGCTACACGCAGGCGGAGCTGCTCGCCGCAGGTCTTGTGGTCAACGGCAAAAACGGCGTGTACGACAAGTTCCGCAAGCGGCTCATCTTCCCGATCATTGACGTGCGGGGCGACGTGCTGGGGTTCGGCGGCCGCATCGTGGACAAGGACGATCCCGGCGCGAAATACATGAACACGCCCGAGACCGTGATCTACAGCAAGCGCCGCGTGCTCTACGGGCTCAACCTCGCCAAAAAGAGCAAGCGCGGCAGCATCCTCCTGGTCGAGGGCAATATCGACGTCGTGATGCTGCACCAGGCGGGCTTCGACAATGCCTGCGCCTCGATGGGCACCGCGCTCACGACCGAGCAGCTCCGTCTGCTCTCGCGCTACACGAAGGAGCTCGTCCTCTGCTACGACAACGACGATGCCGGCAAGGCCGCCACGCAGAAGGCGCTCACCCTTCTGAACGACACCGATTTCCACGTGCGCGTGCTGGAGCTGCCCCGCCGCCTGGTCGACGGGCAGTACGTCAAGCAGGACGCGGACGATTTCATCAAGTACCAGGGAAAAGACGCCTTTGAGCGTCTGCTCTCCGGCAGCGAGAGCGGGCTCGACTTCCGCATGGCGCAGGTCGCCGCGCAGTTCGACCTCACAAGCGACCGCGGCCGCATCGACTACGCCGCCGCCGCCGCGGAGCTGCTCGCCGGCATCCCCGGCGCGGTCGAGCGCGAGGTCTACACCGTGCGCGCCGCCGAAGCCGCCGGCATCAGCGCCGAGGCGATGCGCATCGAGGTCAAGCGCGCGCTTGCGCGCCGCGCGGGGAAGGAAAAACGCGTGCAGGAGCGCAGGAGCCTCAATCCCGTCGCCTCCCTCCAGCCGAAGGAGCGCACGCTGCGCTACCAGAACATGCGCTCGGCGCGCGCGGAGGAGGGCATGCTCCGCCTGCTTGTGAACAACGAGGCGCTCTTCGGTGACGAGCCGCCTCTGCGGGAGGAGGAGTTTTCCTCTCCCCTGCTCGGTCGGCTGTTCACCGCGCTCTGGGCGCAGCGGCAGGCGCACGGCGGCTTCCGGATCGACGCGCTGAGCGCGTCTTTCACGCCGGAGGAGATCAGCCACCTGACCGACCTGCTGCAGGAGCCGATGGATCCCAGCCGGCAGGAACAGGCCCTGCGGGACTACACCGCCATCATTCGGGACGAAGCGCGCAGGCGCGACGCCGCATCATCCGGCGATCCGCTTGCCGCAGCGATGGAAAAATACAGAAAAAAAGACAACGGAGGAAAGCAAGATGGATAAAGAACTGAGCGCACAGGATCTGGAGGCACAGGCGGACGCGCTGCTCGCCGCCGCCGGCGAGGTGGAGGAGATCCCCATGGAGCGCATCCCGCACCGCAGCAAGAAATCCGCCGAGGCCGAGAAAAAGATCCAGCCGCTCGACGGGGCGCTGCTCGCGACCCTGCCCGCCGCCGAGGCGCTCGCTGGCAGCGAGAAGCTGCGCGTTTTCTTCGCCCGGGCCAAGCTGAACGGCAAGGCGGAGTCCAACGAGCTGCTCGACCTGCTGGACGAGCTGAATCTTCCCGGCGATCAGGTCGACCGCATCTACGACTCGCTCGAAGCCCTCGGCGTGGAGATCGCGGCGGGCGACGCCGCAGAGACCGACATCGACGCCGACGACGAGCCGCCCATGGAGGCCATCGCCGAGATCGAGGAGGAGGAGCTCACCGACCCCAACGAGCTGGCCGACAGTTTTTCCATCGACGATCCGGTGCGCATGTACCTCAAGGAGATCGGCAAGGTCCCTCTGCTCACCGCCGACGAGGAGATCGCCCTCGCGACCGACATGTCCGAGGGTCTCGCCGCGAAGGAGACGCTCGATCGCGCGGCCGCCGAGGGCACGGAGCTGCCCGAGGCCGAGCGCGCCGCGCTCACGGCCGCCGCGGCGAAGGCAGAGCATTCGAAGCAGAAGCTGGCCGAGGCGAACCTCCGCCTGGTCGTGTCCATCGCCAAGCGCTACGTCGGCCGCGGCATGCTCTTCCTCGACCTCATTCAGGAGGGCAACCTCGGCCTGATCAAGGCGGTCGAAAAGTTCGACTATACCAAGGGCTACAAGTTCTCGACCTACGCCACGTGGTGGATCCGCCAGGCGATCACCCGCGCTATCGCCGATCAGGCGCGCACGATCCGCATCCCGGTGCACATGGTCGAGACGATCAACAAGGTCATCCGCGTCTCCCGCCAGCTCCTGCAGGAGCTCGGCCACGATCCCTCGCCCGAGGAGATCTCCGACGAGATGAGCATGCCCGTGGACAAGGTGCGCGAGATCCTGAAGATCGCGCAGGAGCCCGTCTCCCTCGAGACGCCGATCGGCGAGGAGGAGGACAGCCACCTCGGCGACTTCATTCCCGACGAGGGCGCGAGCGAGCCGAGCGAGGCCGCGAGCTTCACGCTGCTGCAGGAGCAGCTCGTGGACGTGCTCTCCACGCTGACGCCGCGCGAGGAGAAGGTGCTCAAGCTGCGCTTCGGCATCGAGGACGGGCGGCCCCGCACGCTGGAGGAGGTCGGGCGCGAGTTCAACGTCACGCGCGAGCGCATCCGCCAGATCGAGGCCAAGGCCCTGCGCAAGCTGCGCCATCCCTCCCGCTCCAAGAAGCTCAAGGACTTCCTGAACTGAGCCGGGCAAACGCGATGAAAAAGGTGCGCATCACCGTGATGAGAGCCGCCTGCTACCGCGACCTGATCGCGCGGTACGAAAACCCGATCGACCACCCCTGCGACGTGCGCGTCGGCCAGGTCTTCCTGTCGAACGGGCGGCAAAAGCCGGACGGACTGTGCGCCAGCGCGTGGGAGACGCTCTCGCCCTTCGTGACGGCGCTCGCCCGCGGCGCGCGCGGCCTCTACGACGGCTGGATGAAAAACGATCGCTCCGCGATGATCTCCTGCAACGACGGGTTCCGTCCCGTCAGCTTTCTGCTGGAGACGACGGACGAGGACGCGGAAGCGCAGTGATCCATAAAACACGGGGAGCGGGCCGCCGGCCCGCTCCTCTCTTTTTGCCCCGCGCTTTGTCATGCGCGCGGCCTCCGGCATAGTCTGGAACGAGACTGATGCTTTGGAGGCGTTTCCATGAAAGAACCCGCTCATATCTTCCTCGGCGCGAACAGCGGCGAGGGGTTCTTCTCTCTGTACGACCAGCTGCTCGGCGTCCGGCTCGACGATCTGCTCATCCTCAAGGGCGGGCCAGGCTGCGGCAAGTCCTCGTTCATGCGCGCCGTCGCCGGCGAACTCTCCGCCGCCGGGCTTGAGACGATCCACGTCCACTGCTCCGGCGATCCCGACTCGCTCGACGGCGCGATCTTCCCCGCGCTCCGCGCCGCGCTCGTCGACGGCACCGCCCCTCACGCGCTCGAACCGGTCTACCCCGTCGCGCACGAGCGCTGCGTCGACCTCACGCGCTTTTACGACGTGGGCGCGGTCAAGGCTGCGCGCGGGGCGATCGTTGCGCAGGCCGACGCCTACCGCGCCGCCTATCGCGACGCCTACCACGCGCTGCGCGCGCGGGCCGCGCTCGACGCGGAGCGGCGCGCGGCGGTCCATGCGGCGATGGACTTTGACCGCCTGCGCCGCCGCGCCGACGGCATCGCCCGACGGGAGCTGCGCGGCGGGACCGGCCGCCCGGGCCGCGAGGATCGGGCCTTCCTCGGCGGCGTGACGCATCGCGGCGATCTCTGCCGCTTCGACACCGCGGACGCGCTCTGCCCGCGCGTCTATGAGCTTTCCGACAGCTACGGCCTCGCCGCCGCCGCACTCGAGACGCTGCGCGCCGCCGCGCTGAGCGCCGGCTGCGACGTGCTCGCCTGTCCGGATCCCGACCGTCCGCAGACGCTGCAGCATCTGCTGATCCCTGCGCGCGGCCTTGCCTTCCTCACCTCGAACGCGCGCATCCCCTATCCCGGCGAGCCCTACCGCCGCCTTCGGCTCGACGCATCGGCGCTCGCCGGTCTCAGCCGCGCCGAGCGGTCGAAGCTCCGGTTCACCGCCCGGCTGGAGCGCGCCCTGCGCGACGAGGCCGTGGACGCGCTGCGCCGCGCCAAGGCCGCGCACGACGCGCTTGAGGCGGTCTGCAATCCCCACGTCGACTTCGGCGGCGTGTACGCCCTCGCCGCCGAGGAGGCCCGCCGCCTGCTCGCCCGTTTGCCCTGACCGCAGGCGAAAGCGCCCGCCGCGGATGACCGCGGCGGGCGCTTCTTCGTCTTTTCAGCGGATGAAGTGCGTTGCGACCCACTCCTCTTTTTCGGGCAGGCCGTACTTTTCCTTTCCGAGTGCGATGCTGCGCATCAGGAAGATCACGTTCCGCGCGAGGGTGCGCATCGTCTGCAAGCCCTCGGCGTCCTGCGCAGCCTCGCCGGGCGCGCGGCCGTGCACGCTGTTCCAGTATTGGCTCGACGCCACCGGCATGCCGGAGATCGTGAAATACTTGTTCAGCTCGTCGAACGTGGCGCTCGTGCCGCCGCGGCGCGCGACCGCGATCGCCGCGCCGACCTTCATGGTCTTGTCGAACCCGGTCGAATAGAAGAGCCTGTCCAGGAACGCGACGAGCGTCGCGTTCGCCGAGGCGTAGTATACCGGCGAGGCCACGATCAGCGCGTCCGCCGCCTCAAACTTCGACGCAGCCGGATTCACCGCGTCGTCGAACACGCAGCGGTCGCTCTGATAGCAGTAGCCGCAGGCCATGCAGCCGCGGATCGCCTCCCTGCCGACGTGCAGCGTCTCCGTCTCCACGCCCTCCTGCGCGAAGACGCGCTCCAGCTCCGCAAGCGCCAGGGCAGTGTTGCCGTGCGCGTGCGGGCTGCCGTTGATCATCAGTACCTTCATTCTTCTCTCCTCCGTTCAATGGATCGCGCGGACGGCGTAGTCCTCCGCCTCCACGGCGGCCTTCAGCGCCGCCTCGTCCACGTCTGCCGCCGCTTCCACCACGGCGGTGCCCGCCGTGTGGCTCGCCGCGGCCGAATACACGCCCGGCACGCTCTCCAGCGCCTTTTTCACCGTCGCCTCACAATGCTCGCACATCATGCCCTCGATGTCAAGCGTTTTCGTCACGGTCTGCGCCGTCTCCGCCGGCGCCGCGGCCGCCGCGCGGCGGCGCGGCCGGTCGTGTGAAGCGTCGTGCATCCGGAACAGGTTGAGCCGCAGCGCGTTCGACACCACGCAGAAGCTCGACAGGCTCATCGCCGCCGCGCCGAACATCGGGTTCAGCGTCAGGCCGAAGCGCGCGAACACGCCCGCTGCCAGCGGGATACCGATGATATTATAGATGAACGCCCAGAACAGGTTCTGGTGGATGCTGCGCAGCGTCGCGCGCGAGAGGCGGATCGCCGCCGGCACGTCGGTCAGCGCGCTCTTCATCAGGACCACGTCCGCCGCGTCGATCGCGACGTCCGTCCCCGCGCCGATCGCGATGCCGATGTCCGCGCGCGTCAGCGCGGGAGCGTCGTTGATGCCGTCGCCCACCATGGCGACCTTGCCCTGCCGCGCGAGCGTGCGGATCACGGCCTCCTTGCCGTCGGGCAGCACACCCGCGATCACCTCGTCCACGCCCGCCTGCGCGCCGATGGCCCTTGCCGTGCGCTCGTTGTCTCCGGTCAACATAATAACGCGGATTCCCATATTCTGTAACTCTTTGACCGCCTGCGGACTCTCCTCCTTGATGACGTCCGCCACCGCGATCACGCCGATGGGCGCTCCGTCCTCCGCGAACAGCAGCGGCGTGCTGCCGCGCTCGGCCAGCTCCTCCGCCGTGCGCAGCAGCGCCTCGGGCAGCGCCGTCTGCGCGCCGAGGTATTTGACGCTGCCGCCGATGAGCGTCCTGCCGCCGCGGCGCCCCGTCACGCCGTTGCCCGGCAGGGCGCGGAACTCCGTCACCTCGTCCGTCGCGATGCCGCGTTCCTCCGCCTTCCGCATCACGGCGCGGGCGAGCGGGTGCTCGCTGTGCCGCTCCAGCGCCGCGGCGGCGGAGAGCAGCTCGTCCTCCGTCACGCCGTCCGCGGGCACAAGCTGCGTCACGCGCGGCTCGCCGCGGGTGATCGTGCCCGTCTTGTCCAGCGCCACGATGTCGACCTTGCCCGCCTCTTCGAGCGAGACGGCCGTCTTGAACAGGATGCCGTTCTTCGCGCCCATGCCGTTGCCGACCATGATGGCCACGGGCGTTGCAAGCCCCAGCGCGCAGGGGCAGGAGATCACCAGCACCGAGATGCCCCGCGCAAGCGCATAGCCCGGCGTCTGCCCGAGCAGCAGCCACGCAAGGAACGTGACCGCCGCGATCGAGATCACGACCGGCACGAACACGCCGGACACGCGGTCGGCGATCTTGGCGATGGGCGCCTTGGTCGCGGCGGCGTCGCTGACCATTTTGATGATCTGGGCGAGCGTCGTATCCTCGCCCACGCGTGAGGCCTCGCACCGCAGGAAGCCCGACTGGTTGATCGTCGCCGCCGAGACCGGGTCGCCCGCGGCCTTGTCCACCGGGATGCTCTCGCCGGTGAGCGCGGCCTCGTTGACCGCGCTCTCACCTTCGAGCACCGTGCCGTCCACCGGGATGCTCTCGCCCGGGCGCACGACGAACACGTCCCCGCGCTTCACCTCCGCCACGGGCAGCGTGACCTCCTGTCCGCCGCGCACGAGCACGGCGGTCTTGGGCGCAAGGCGCATCAGGCTTTTGAGCGCATCCGTCGTCCTGCCCTTTGAGCGCGCCTCCAGCATCTTGCCGACGGTGATGAGCGCAAGGATCATCGCCGCGGACTCAAAGTAGAACTCCATCATATAGCGCATGACGGCCTCGCCGTCGCCGTCCGTGACGGCGCGTGTCATCGCAAAGAGCACGCAGATGCTCCACACGAACGACACGCCGGAGCCGAGCGCCACGAGCGTATCCATGTTCGGCGCGCCGTGCAGCACGCTCTGCACGCCGCTGACGAAGAACTTTTTGTTGATGAGCATGATGATCGCGGCGAGGATCATCTGCACAAGGCCCATCGCCACATGGTTGTCCGTGAAGAACGCCGGCAGCGGCCAGCCCCACATCATGTGGCCCATCGAAACATACATCAGCGGCACGAGCAGCGCCAGCGACCAGATCAGCCGCCGCCGGAGCACGGGCGTCTCGCGGTCTGCGAGCGCGTCCTCCTCCGCGGCCGGCGCGGCAGCCGGCGCCGCGCCCTTGGGGCTCGCGCCGTAGCCCGCGCGCTCCACCGCGCGGATGATCTCCTGCGGCGAGGCCGTGCCCTCCACGCCCATCGAATTCGTCAGCAGGCTCACCGCGCAGGATGTGACGCCCGGCACCTGCGCCACCGCCTTCTCCACGCGCGCCTGGCAGGCCGCGCAGCTCATACCGGTCACGTGATATTGTTCCATACGCTCCTCCTTCGGAGAATATCATCACCGTTTTTTGCGGTTTTTTTCCTATTTCATCAGCTTCTGCACGAGGCCCACCAGCTCGTCCACCGCGCCGTCCTCGCCGGCGCGGATGTCGCGCACGACGCAGGAGCCGATGTGGTGCGCAAGCAGCTCGCGGTTGAAGGCGTTGAGCGCCGCCGCGGCCGCGGCCGACTGCGTCAGCACGTCCGCGCAGTAGGCGTCCCGCTCGATCATGCCGCGGATGCCGCGGATCTGCCCCTCGATGCGGTTGAGGCGGTGAATGAGTTTTTTCTGCTCCTCCGCGCTGCGATGCGTCGTTTTCGCGCAGGCGGGGCAGGTAAAATCGTCTCTGTTTTCCACCGGTTTTTCCCTCCTTTTCTCTGAAAAACACCATGTATAATATACCCTCCCAGGGTATTTGTCAAGCCCAAAAAGGCGGCTTCGGCGGAAGGCCGAAGCCGCGGCCGGGGCATTACCCGACAAACCACTGCGACCGGGCGCGGCGGGTGAAGTCCCGCTCGAGCATCGCCTTGTGCGAGAGGAAGGCCGGATCATCGAAATACTTTGCGCCCACCGGACATTCGTGCACGCAGGCGTGGCACTTGATGCACACGCCCGGCACGCTCGCGACGTCCGCCGGGTCGATGGAGCCCAGCGGGCAGACCGCCGCGCAGACGCCGCAGCCCGTGCAGAGGGTGGGCTCGGTCTTCGGCTTGGCCTTGAGGAAGACCTTGGGCTCGCCGTCGAGCCCGCGGGGGGTGTAGTAGGGCGCATCCGCATCGCCGGGGACGGCGACGGGCGCAGGCGGCGCCGTCAGGCGCACGACGCGCACCGCAACGGCGGCGCCGAGCTTGCCGAGCTCCGCCATATCCTCCGCGTCCGGACGGCCTGCGGCCAGCGTGTCGGAAAACACGTGGCGGCAGGCGAACGCGCCGCCGGCAAGGGTGTGGAACCCGTCCGCCTCCAGACAGGCGCAGAGCTCGGCGAGCGAATTGTCGAAGCTGCGGTTGCCGAAGGTGACCAGCGCAACGGCGAGCGCGCCGCCGCCCGTGAAGCCGGACTTCACGTACGGCAGCAGCTTGTTCGGCAGCTTGCCGGCATAGGTCGGCATGGCGAAGACGACCAAGTCCTCCGCGCCGAAGGCATAGGTCTGCCCGCGGGCGGCGGGCAGCGTGAAATCCACGGTCTCCAGCGGGACCTCGAAAGCCTCCGCCAGAGCGCGGGCGAGCGTGCCCGCGACGCGGCGCGTGGCGCCGGCGGGGCTGAAGCAGACGGCATGGACCCGACGGATCTTCATAGCTTGAAATCCTCCTCCGTATACTGGTCGGCCGCGGGCGAGACCGGGCGCGGCGGGACGCGCTTGAGCGGATCATAGACAAAGGCGGAGCAGTGGGCGGCGGCGTCCATCACGCCGCGGCGGGGACAGGCGATCTCCTCCTCGCTGATGCGGCTGCCCCGCGCGCAGTAGGCGCAGCACTTTTCGATGTCCTTTCGGAAAAAGCGGAACATGGTCTTCCTCCTCTCACAGTGCCAGGACGGTCAGCGCGCCGCCCTCCATCGCGGCGCGCAGGTGCGTGACGGGCGCGTCGTACGAGGCGATGATCTTCGCGGCGATCACGTCCTCCAGCTCCTTCTGGATCGTGCGGCGCAGATTGCGCGCGCCGTAGACCGCGGAGAACGACTTGTGCGTGAGATAGTCGACGACGGCGTCGTCATAGTCGAAGGCATAGCCCTTGTCGGCGAGGCTCGCGCGCAGTTCGTCGAGCATGATGCGGGCGATGGCGGAGAAGTTCGCCTCGTCCAGCCGGTTGAAGCAGATGATCTCGTCCACGCGGTTGATGAACTCCGGCCGCAGGAACTCGCCCAGCGCCTTCATGGCGCGGTCCCGGTTCTGCTCGTTCACGCTGCGCCCGAAGCCGACGGTGCCCTCCTTGCGCTCGCTGCCCGCGTTCGAGGTCATGACGATGACGGTGTTCTCAAAATTGACCTTGCGGCCGTGCGCGTCGGTGATCTCGCCGTCGTCCAGGATCTGGAGCAGGATGTTGAGCACATCGGGATGCGCCTTTTCGATCTCGTCGAAGAGGATCACGGCGTAGGGCTTGCGGCGGATCTTCTCGGTGAGCTGACCGGCCTCGTCATAGCCGACGTAGCCCGGCGGCGAGCCGACGAGGCGCGAGACGGAGTGCTTCTCCATGAACTCAGACATATCGAGCCGGATGAGCGAATCGGGCGAGTTGAAGAGGTCCTGCGCGAGCTGCTTGACCAGCTCCGTCTTGCCGACGCCGGTGGGACCGACGAAGATGAACGACACGGGCTTGTGCTTCGGCGAGATGCCGACGCGGCTGCGCCGGATCGCGGCGCTGACCGCCTCGATCGCCTCGTCCTGCCCGACGATGTGCGCGCGCAGGCGCGCGTCCAGCTCGCTGAGGCGCTTGAACTCGTCCTCGCGGATGCGGCTCGCGGGGATCTTTGTCCACAGCTCGATCACGCGGGCAAGATTGTCCGTCGAAAGCTGCGGGTCACCGCCGGCGCAGAGCGCGTCGTACTCCTGCTGCAGTTGCAGCTCGCGGCTGCGCAGCTCCGCGAGACGCTCGAAATCGGGCGTCTCCGTCGTGTTTTCGAGCAGCTCGCGCTCGCGGGCAAAATCGTCCAGCGTGCGGCGGATCTCCATGCGGCGGCTGATGCTCGGATCGTGCAGGTTGAGGTCGGAACAGGCCTCGTCGATCAGGTCGATCGCCTTGTCCGGCAGGAAACGGTCGGTGATGTAGCGCTCGGAGAGGGCGACCGCCTGACGCAGGATCCCGTCCGGGATCTTCACGCCGTGGAAGCTCTCGTAGTAGTGCGCGACGCCGCGCAGGATCTCGAGCGTGTCCGCAAGGTTCGGCTCGTTGACCGTGACGGGCTGGAAGCGGCGCTCGAGCGCGGTGTCCTTCTCGATGTGCTTGCGGTACTCGGTGAAGGTCGTGGCGCCGATGACCTGGATCTCGCCGCGGGAGAGCGCGGGCTTGAGGATGTTGGCGGCGTTCATGCTGCCCTCGGCGTCCCCGGCGCCGACGATGTTGTGCACCTCGTCGATGACGAGGATGACGTTGCCGGTCTTGCGGATCTCCTCGATCAGGCCCTTCATGCGGCTTTCGAACTGGCCGCGGAACTGCGTGCCCGCGACGAGCGCCGTGAGATCGAGCAGGTAGACCTCCTTCTCGCGCAGCTTGAAGGGCACCTCGCCGCGGACGATGCGCTGGGCCAGGCCCTCGGCGATGGCGGTCTTGCCGACGCCGGGCTCGCCGATCAGGCAGGGGTTGTTCTTCTGGCGGCGGTTGAGGATCTGCACCACACGCTCGATCTCCTCCTCCCGGCCGATGACCGCGTCGAGCTTGCCGTCGCGGGCGCGCTGGGAGAGGTTGATGCAGTAATTATCAAGAAACTTGTGCTTCTTGTCGTTCTTCTTGTCGGTGCGGGGACGCTGCGCGTCCGCCTCGGCGCCGCCGGGCGCGATCTCGCCGCCCTGGCCGCCGAACAGGCGGTTGAGAAACGGGAAGGTCGCGGTCTTGCCCTCCTCCTCGTCGGCGTCCTCATCGTCGATGGTCTCGAGATTCTCCGCGCCGCCGAAAGCGCCCATCATCTCGTTGGAGATGGTATCCAGATCCTCGTCGGTGATGCCCATGCGGCGCATGATCTCGTCCACCTGCGGCAGACCCATGTTCTTCGCGCAGCGCAGGCAGAGGCCCTCGTTGACGCTCTTGCCGCCGTCCATGCGGGTGATGAATACGACCGCTACATTTTTCTTGCAGCGGGAGCAGAGTTGTGGCTGCATGTGATGACCTCCGTTATTGCATCAGGGATGAAATGTATTCGCTCAGGCCGCCTTTGGCAAACAGCGGCAGCAGATAAGTATCGCCCATATGATCCGCGACGTACGGCACGCGCAGCGCCAGCGCGGCGCGCACGAGCAGCAACACGAGCACGCCCGCCTCGGCCAGGCCGAGCACGCCGCCAAGCAGCGTGTTGCACGAGTGGAGCACCGGCAGATCAAAGATGTGATCCAGCAGCGCGACGAGCAGCTTGAGCACCAGCAGCAGCACCAGGAACGCCGCAAGGAAGATGCCCGCGTGCACGACCTTGCCGAGCAGGCCGCGGATCCCGTCGCCGAAGGCGCCGCGCAGCAGCTCCGCCGGCGCGGCGCCGGCCTTGAGCTTCTCGCCCAGGCCGCCCAGCGTGCCCTGCACGCCGGAGAGCGCGCCGCGCACCGCCTCCTCGCGGATGCCGAAGCGCGAGAGCGCATCCATCAGCTCGTCCGGCAGCTCCAGCGTGCCCAGCACGTCGCCGAGCGGCACGTCGCCCGCGCCGCTCATCGCCTCGGCAAGAAGCTGCTGCGCCGCCGCGTCGTCCATGCTCCCGACCACGCCGCGCAGGGCCTCGGCATCCATCCCCTCCAGCGCCGCAGGATCCACGCCCGCCGGCAGCGTGTCGGGATCCGCCTGCGCCAGCAGATCGCGCAGCGTCTCCGCGTCGATATCCTTCAGGGCGGCGCCGTCCAGCTTGCCGCCGAGCTCGCCGGAGACGTAGTCCCCGATCGCAGCCTCAACCTTGACATAGGCCTTCTCCGTCACGGCGGGGGCGAACATATCCGCCAGCAGCGAGGCGCCGAACAGCGCCAGGATCACGGCGGCAAGGCCCATCAGGCTCTTGAAAAAGCCGCGCTTTGCGCCGATCAGCAGGCCGATCAGCAGCACCGCCGCGATCACGAGATCCACGATAAGAGCATTATTCATCTTTCTGCGCTCCTTTGCAAATGAAAACTCTGTCAGTCACGGAACGAAACGCCAGGCGCTCGCCGCGCCCAGCAGCAGCGCCGAACCGTCCTCACGCGCGAGGACGGATTTGGCGTAATTGCTGTCCGCCAGCTCGGCATAGACCGAGAGGTCGGAGGTATAGATCGTCATACGGTCGCCGTAGAGCACGGCGACGTAGTTCCCCGCCGCGGAGACGTCCAGCACCTCGCGATGCAGATCGAGCGAGCCGAGCACGGCGCCCGCAGCGTCGACGGTCACGAGCTTCAGCGCGCTGCCGGAACGGTAGCGGGAGAGCAGCAGCGCGGCAAAGCCGGCGCCGTTCACGTCGCTCCCGCGGAGATAGGGGTATTCGTAGCGGTAGGTGCCGGCGAGCGCGCCGTCGCCGCTGAAAAAGGTGACGCGGTCATCCTCCACGGCGCAGAGCGTCCCGCCCACGTCCTCGAGCGAGAGCACCAGCGAGCCGGTGAGCGTCTTTTCCGCAACGGGCTTCTCACTGTCGAGCGCGTAGAGCACGAGCATGCTGGCGAACGCGCCGTCCGCCTCCCCAAGCGTCACCGCCGCGAGATGCTTGCCGTCGTTCAGCACGCGGGCGTCCATCACGTAGCGGTCGGAGGAGTTGAACTCGAAGCGCTTCTCGCCCTTCTCGTCATAGACCGAGACGGCGGACTTGTAGCCGCTCTTGCCGGTGGTGACGGCAAGATAGCCGTTTCCGCCGATCGCGGCGGAAACGACGCCGCCGGCGCACTGCGCGCTCATGTCGCGCACGAGGCCCTTCCCGCTGAGGAGATACAGCTCCCGCCCGCCCACGTCGTACACCGCGGCGAGACCCGCGCCCGCCGCGATCGCGGGCGCGTCAAAGTTGACGTTCCGGTCGTACAGCGTCGTCCCGTCCGCGTCCAGAAGGCGGATGCGCGTCGTCGACACGACAAGCAGACGCCCGCCCACCATCGCGCAGCGGTTGCTGCGGTCGGCGTCGTAAGCGTAGGTCTCCGCCGTTTCGCTGCCGTCGCCCTTGTTGAAGTTCAGCATGCGGCGCAGACTCTCCATCCCGTGGCGGTCCCGCGCGGCCGCGGCCGCCACGGCGCCGAGCACCGCAAGCAGCACCAGCGCCAGGATCAGCGCGCGGCGGAGGCCACCGCCCTTCGGGCGCTCGGGCTTCGCCTCGCGCGCGCCCTGCCCGCTGCGGAGGGACTGCGTCGTTTGCAGCGAGCGCACGGTCTGCCCGCGCCGGTCGCGTGTTTCGTTGTCTCTCTTCCTCTCAGCCATTGAGCCGTTCATCCTCATACCAGAGTCTTGTCAGATACAGGCCGCCGGGCGGCACCGTCGGCCCGGCGAGCGTCCGGTCGCCGGACGCCAGGATGCGGGGGATATCCTCCGCGGTGAGCTTGCCCTCCGCCGCGTAGAGCACCGTGCCGGTGATCGCCCGCACCATATTATACAGAAACCCGTTCGCGCAGACGTGCACCTCCAGCAGCTCGCCGCTGCGCGTGACGCAGCAGCGGTACACCGTGCGCACGGTGGTGCGCGTCTCCGTGCCCACGGAGCGCACGGCGCGGAAATCGTGCGTGCCCTCGAAGGCGCGGGCCGCGCGGTCCATGACCGCCTCGTCGAGACGCTTGGGATAAAAATAGGCGCGGTTTACATAAAATGGATCCTTGATCCGCGAGTTGTAGATGCGGTAGGTGTATTCCTTTTTGAGGCAGGAGCCGATGGCGTTGAAGTCCTCCCCGACCTCGAGCGCCTCGCGCACGACGACGTCCTCCGGCGTGTGGGTGTTGACGGCGAACGGCAGCCGGTCGAGCGGGATGCGAGACTCCGTGCGGAAGTTGGCGACGTATCGCTCCGCGTGGACGCCGGCGTCCGTGCGGCCGCAGCCGATGAGCTTCACCGGGCCGCCGCAGACCATCGTGAGCGCGCGCTCGAGCGTCTCGCAGACGGTGACTGCGTTCTTCTGCACCTGCCAGCCGTGGTAGGCCGTGCCGTTGTACATGAGCTTGAGGGCTATGTTGCGCATGCGCGCCTCCTTATTTCGCCGCGCTCAGCGCAGCAGGATGCTGCCCGCCGTGAGCAGCAGGAACAGCGCGAGCGCCAGATAGTCCCGCGCGGCGAAGCGCAGGACGTGCAGCTTCGTGCGGCCTTCGCCGCCGTGGTAGCAGCGGCACTCCATCGCCGTCGCCAGCTCGTCCGCGCGGCGGAAGGCGCTCACGAACAGCGGCACCAGCAGCGGGATCAGCGCCTTGGCGCGCCGGATCAGGCCGCCGCTTTCAAAGTCGGCGCCGCGGGCCTTCTGCGCGGACATGATCTTGTCCGTCTCCTCAATGAGGGTCGGGATGAAGCGCAGCGCGATCGACATCATCATCGCAAGCTCGTGCACGGGCAGCCTGAGCTTCTTGAGCGGGCTGAGCAGGCTCTCGAGCCCGTCGGTGAGCTGAATGGGGCTCGTGGTATAGGTGAGAAGGAACGTGCCCATGATCAGCAGCGTGATGCGCGACATCATCGCCGCCGCCGTGCGCGCGCCCTCGTAGGTGATGCGCAGACGCCAGAACTCCCAGAGCGTGCGCCCGGGGGTGTAGAACAGGTTGAGCACCGCCGTGAAGGCGATGATGATGAGCACCGGCCGGAGGCCCCGCAGCAGCGCCTTCGCGCTCACGCGCGCAATGCGCGCCGAGACGATCAGCGTGAGGGCGAGGGCGAGATACGCCCACACCGACTTGGCCGAAAACAGCGCCACGATGTAAAGCAGCGTCAGCAGCAGCTTCGTGCGCGGATCGAGGCGGTGGGCTGGCGTGTCGCCGGGGAAATACTGGCCGAGCGTGATGTCCTTCAGCATGCGGCGCCTCCCTTCCGCAGGGCGAGCAGCGCGGCGGCGAGCTCCTCCACCGTGTAGACCGCGGGGTCGATCGCAAGGCCGCGGTCGCGCAGCGCCATGGCGACGCGCGTGACCTGCGGCACGTCGAGTCCCGCCTGCATCAGCTCCGCGCCGCGGGCGAACACGGCGCGGGGCGTGCCCTCCATCAGCACGCGGGCGTGGGCGAGCACCACGATGCGGTCCACGTTGCGGGCGATCTCCTCCATGCTGTGGCTCACGAGGACGACGGTGTTGCCGCGCTCCTTATGGTAGGCGCGGATGTGGGCGAGCAGCTCCTCCCTGCCCTGCGGGTCGAGGCCCGCGGTCGGCTCGTCAAGCACGAGCACCTCCGGCTCCATGGCAATGACGCCCGCAATGGCGACGCGGCGCTTCTGCCCGCCGGAGAGCGCAAAGGGCGATTTGTCCAGCAGCGCCTCCGAAAGGCCGGCGAAGCGCGCGGCGGCGCGCACGCGCGCGTCCACCTCCGCCCTGGAAAGGCCCATGTTCGTCGGGCCGAAGGCGATGTCCTTATAAACCGTCTCCTCAAAGAGCTGATACTCCGGATACTGGAACACGAGGCCCACGCGGAAACGCACGCTGCGGATCTGCTTCGGCTCGGCCCAGATATCCTTCCCGTCGAGCAGGATGCGGCCCTCGGTCGGCTTGAGCAGACCGTTGAGATGCTGGATCAGCGTCGATTTGCCGGAGCCCGTGTGCCCGATCACGCCGAGGAATTCGCCCCGCCGGATCGAAAGGTCCATATGCTCCACCGCGTTGCGGCAGAACGGCGTGCCTGCGCTGTAGGTATGCGTCAGGTCTTCCACGCGAATGATGTCTTCCAAGGTCAGCGTCCTCTTTCCGCAAATTCTCTGCAAATGATGTCCGCGCACTCGTCCACGGTGACGGCGTCGGCCGGCACGTCCATGCCGCCGGCGCGCAGCGCGCGCAGCAGGGCCACCGTGTCCGGCACGGCGAGGCCGATGGCCATGAGCTCCTCCGCGCGGGCGAACACGGCGCGGGGCGTGCCGTCCATGACGAGCTTCCCGTCGTTCATCACGAGCACGCGGTCGGCATGCTCGGCCTCGTTCATGTGGTGGGTGATGAGCACCACGGTGATGTTCTTTTCGCGGTGCAGCCGCTCGATGGCCTCGAGCACCTCGCGCCGACCGATGGGGTCGAGCATGGCGGTGGCCTCGTCGAGCACGATGCACTCCGGCTCCATCGCGATGACGCCCGCGATGGCGACGCGCTGCTTCTGCCCGCCCGAGAGCAGGTGCGGCGCGTGCAGCATGAACTCCTCCATGCCGACGTCCCCAAGCGCGGCGTCCACACGGCGGCGGATCTCCTCCGTCGCCACGCCGAGATTCTCGGGCGCGAAGGCCACGTCCTCCTCCACCACGTTGGCGACGATCTGATTGTCCGGATTCTGAAAGACCATGCCCACGCGGCGGCGCACCTCCAGCAGGAGCGCCTCGTCCTTCGTGTCCATCCCGTCGACCCAGACGGCGCCGCCGCTCGGCAGGAGCACGGCGTTGAAGGTCTTGGCAAGGGTGGATTTGCCGGAGCCGTTGTGCCCCAGCACCACGACGAAGCTGCCGCGCTCGATCGTGAGCGTCACGCCGCCGAGGGCAAGCGTCGGCTCCGTGTCCTCGCCGCCGGGATAGGTGAAGGTCAGGTCTTCGGTTCTGATCATATCTGCCATAGCGTCTCCTTATTCGCTGCACCAGCGGCCCGTGGCCCCGCAGGGAAGGGCGAGGCCCGTCTCCGTCACGGGCAGGCCAAGCTCGTCCCAGGTGACCTTGCCGCCGTACCTGTCCGCCACCAGCAGGTGGAGCAGATAGCCCAGCACGGACGGCGCAAGCCCGGTCGTATAGGAATTGATGATGACGAACAGCGGCCGATCCGAGAGCACCTGCGCGCAGAGCGCGACAAAGGGATATAGGTTGTCCTCCAGCTTCCAGACCTCGCCGTTCGGGCCGCGGCCGTAGCTGGGCGGATCCATGATGATCGCATCGTACCGCCGGCCGCGGCGGATCTCCCGCTCGACGAATTTCGCGCAGTCGTCCACGATCCAGCGGATCGGCGCAGCCTCCAGGCCGCTGGCCTCCGCGTTTTCGCGCGCCCAGGCGACCATGCCGCGCGCAGCGTCCACATGGCAGACCTGCGCACCGGCCGCGGCGCAGGCGACCGTGGCCGCGCCGGTATAGGCGAAGAGATTCAGCACGCTCACGGGCCGGCCGGCCTGCGTGATCGTTTCGCGCGCAAAGTCCCAGTTGACCGCCTGCTCGGGGAACAGGCCCGTGTGCTTGAAGTTCATGGGCTTGACCTGGAACGTCAGGTCGCGGTAGCGCACCTGCCACTGCGGAGGCAGAGCGTCCTTCTCCCAATGACCGCCGCCGCTCTCGGAGCGGAAGTAGCGGCCCTGGGCGCGCTTCCAGCCGCGGTTCGTGCGCGGCGAGGCCCAGATCGCCTGCGGGTCGGGCCGCACGAGGAGCTGCGTGCCCCAGCGCTCCAGCTTCTCGCCGCCGCCGCAGTCCAGCAGCTCATAATCCGTCCATCCGTCCGCGATCCACATGCCGTTTCCCTCTTTCACGCTTCGTCCGATAATAAATCAATGTATTATACAACGAAAGCGACGCATTCGTCAATGGAAATGCGCCGCTGCCTGTGAACGCGATGTAAATTTTGTCCGGCGGGGAAACTCAATCCGCCGCCTCGTCCGCCTGCGCGATGTACAACTCCTCCGCCGCGCGCTCCGCCGCGATCAGAAGGCGCCGCGCCTCCTCGGGCGCGCCGCGCTCCAGCGCCTCGAGCGCCCGCTCCGCACCGTCCACCATGATGTGATAGAGCAAATCGTACCGAACCATTTTCGCCTCCTGTTAGACACATTTTGAACGCATTTTGTATCTATATTGGTCATGCTAACACAAAACGTGTCTAAAGTAAAGCCATTCTATATCCGTTTTGAGGTGATATCATGGCAATCAAGAGTCTGTCCATCCGCATCGATGAGACGACGCTGCACAAGCTGCACGTCGTGGCGGATTACGAGGGCCGCTCGGCCAACGCGGAGATCCTGATCCTCATCCGCGACGCGATCGAGGCCCACGAGGCGAAGCACGGGCGCATTGAGCTCTGATCCCGACGGCGAACGGCGCGGGGGAGAGACCCGCAAGGTCTCTCCCCCGCGCCGTTTCGCGTCATTCCCAGAACAGCTCGTCCAGCGTCTTTCCCAGCGCGCGGCAGATCGCGACGCAGAGGCGGATCGTCGGGTTGTAGTCGCCCTTTTCGATGGCGTTGATCGTCTGCCGCGAGACGCCGACGGCATCCGCCAGCTGCTGCTGCGACCAGTCCAGCGCCGCGCGGGCGGCCTTGAGCTTAAGATTCTTCATCGCGCGCCTCCCGCCTCCTGTCCGCCGACAGCTTGATGAGCGCCGTGACAACGGTGAGCAGCATCAGCGCGCCGACCGAGAGGCCCATCAGGGTGATGAAGTCGATCCGCCCGCCGGGGAGCCAGCCGTCCTCCGCGACATGGCGCCAGACGTTGAGCAGCTGCAGCACGCCGAGCAGCACGAGCGGCAGGATCGTTGCGCGCGGCTTTTCCGAGAGCTCAAAGTACGCGTCGTTCCAGATGCAGACCTGCGCGAACACGCCCACGGCGATCACCACGCCGAGAAACAGCGCCTCCGGCACGTCCAGCCAGGATGCGCCGCCCGCGGTGAGCACGGTGACGAGCGCGGCATAGATCAGGTGCGTGAGGAACGCCGCGCGGAACGCCCTGCCGCGCGCGGCCTGCTGCCGCTCGTCATAGCGGCAGCAGGCCGCGGCGCGGCGGCGCAGCGCCAGCAGACGCGCCCCGTAAACCAGCAGTCCCGCCAGCACGCCGACGCCGAGACCGAGAGCAAAGTAATCCATTGATTCCGCCTCCGTTCTTTTGTTGTGGAAAGCATAGCACGCGGCGGCGGTATTGTCAAGTATATTTTACAAAAATTTTAAAATAATTGTCTTTTTGTCTGCTATGCAGTCTGTTGTTTTTCCGTGCGGGAGGTGGTATAATGGAAAAAATGTATCTGCGGGAGGTGAGCGCATGGAGAGCGTCCTGCTGCATTCCTGCTGCGCGCCGTGTTCGGTATACTGCATCGACACGCTGCGCGCCGAGGGCGTCGAGCCGACGTTCCTCTGGTTCAATCCCAACATCCACCCCTATCAGGAGTACAGGACGCGGCGCGACACGCTGGTGGACTACGGCGCGTCGATCGGCGTGGACGTGCGCGTGCTGGACGACTACGGCCTGCGCGACTTCGTGCGCGCCGTGGCGTCGGACATCGACCGCCGCTGCGCCCACTGCTACAAGATCCGCCTCGGAACGGCGGCAAAATACGCCGCGGAGCACGGCTTCGCGGCGTACACCTCGTCGCTGCTGATCTCGCCGTATCAGAACCACGAGTTGCTGCGCGAGGTCGGCGAGGCGATGGGCCGGCAGTACGGCGTCGCATTCCTCTACCGCGACTTCCGGCCGGGCTTCCGCGCGGGACAGGCCAAGGCGCGCGCGCTGGGCCTTTACATGCAAAAATACTGCGGCTGCGTGTTCTCGGAGGAGGATCGCTATCAAAAACAGATCGCGCGCGACAGGGAACGCTTCGGAGGTGCGGTATGAGCGATTACCTGGTCTATTCGGCCGCCGCGCTGCTGGGCTATCTGCTCGGCAGCTCGAACATGGCGGTCTATCTCGCGGCGCACAAGGGCGTCGACCTCAGCCGCGGCAGCGGCAATCCCGGCGCCTCGAACGCGCTGATCCTGATGGGCTGGAAGGCGGCGGTACTCGTCGGCCTGCACGACATCGGCAAGGCGGTGCTCGCCGTGTGGCTCGCGGGGCGGCTGTTCCCCGGCGCCGCCTGCTGCGGCGCGGTCGCGGGCGTGGCCTGCGTGCTGGGGCACATGTTCCCCTTCTACCGCCCGCTGCGCGGCGGCAAGGGCTTTGCGGCCTACTTCGGGATGACGCTGGCACTCAACTGGCGCTTCGCGCTGATCCTCGCGGCGGCGGTGCTGATCGTGACGCTCGCGACGGATTACATCGTCGTCGGCACGATGACGACGGTGATCTCCTTCCCGCTCTACTGCGCGGTGACCGGACGCCTGGTCACGGCGGCCGTGCTGTGCGCGGCCTCGGTCATCATCATCTACCGCCACCGGCAAAACCTTGCGCGCATCTGGAACGGCACGGAGATCGGCTTTCGCTCCGCCAACCGCGGAGACCACCGGCAGAAATAGCAGCGCAAAATAAAAAAAGCAGCCCTGCGGCTGCTTTTTTTATTTTGCGGCAGGCAGAGGCGCGGGCCGTCCGCAAAACCGGCGAGGCGATCCGCGCCGGTCTCGAGCGTCGCGGCGATGCGGCGGCGCCGCCTTGAAAAAGCGCTGCGCTCACGCGCCGCGGGACTTGCCCTCAAGGCGGATCCTGTCCGCGATCATGGCGATGAACTCACTGTTCGTGGGCTTGCCCTTCGTGTTCGACACCGTGTAGCCGAAGTAGCGCTGCAGCGTCTCGAGGTCGCCGCGGTCCCACGCGACCTCGATGGCATGGCGCACGGCGCGCTCGACGCGGCTTGGCGTGGTGCCGAAGCGGCGCGCGACCTCGGGATAGAGCACCTTCGTCACGGCGTTGATGACGTCCATATCCTGCACGGCGATGACGATCGCCTCGCGGACGTACTGATAGCCCTTGATGTGCGCCGGGACGCCGACCTCATGGATCACCGCGGTGACCTGCCGCTGAAGCGCGCGGGAGGCGTCCTCCTCGGCGCTCTCCGACCCGCAGGCCTGACGCATGCGCCGCAGCAGCGACGCCGTTTCGCAGGGCTTGGGCATGAAAAACGACACGCCCCGCTCCATCGCCTGCGCGACGATCTCGTCGCTGTAAAGCGCAGAGACCAGGATCACCTTGGGGCGCTTCTCCAGCTCGCACAGGCGGTCGAGCAGACCCAGACCGTCCAGCTCCGGCAGCAGGAGATCCGAGAGCAGCAGCTGCGGCCGCTTCTCCCCGATCAGCGCCCAGGCGGTCAGCCCGTCCCCGGCAAGCCCCACCACGTCAAATTCACCCGTTTTCTCTATCGCATCGCAAAGCATTGCGCGGAATTCTTCATTTGCATCCGCTAAGACGACCGAGATCTTATCCTCCATAATCCATCGTCCGTTCCTTTCCTGAACTCCGGCGGCGGGCCCGCCGCCGATCCGGCGAAAATTTGACGTCTTCGTTTTGCCTTGGCTATAAACTATCATAATCAGACGGCTTTTTCAAGGAAAAAGCCGTCGAATGCTTCAAAAACCGTTCGACAGGATTCGACATTCTTCTTTTCCGTGCAAAAAACTGCATCGTGTCCCGCAGGAGGGCAAAAAAAGAAAAAAGCGGCTTGCGCCGCTTTTTAATCAAGTCCGCCCAGCATTTTATAGAGCAGTCCGTAAAGCTGCACCGCCTCTTCCGGGGAAAGGCGCACGCAGTCCGCCACCTTTTCCGGCACGGACAGCGCCCGCTCCCGCAGGGCGAGACCCTCCTCCGTCACCTCCACGAGAAGGACGCGTTCATCCTCCCGCGAGCGATAACGCCGCACATAACCTTTGTTCTCCAGGCTTTTGAGCACCGGCGTCAGCGTGCCGGAGTCAAGGTGCAGCGCCTCGCCGACTTCCTTCACGCTGCATCTGCCCCGCTCCCAAAACACCATCATCGTGATGTACTGCGTGTACGTCAGGTCGATCGCCTCCAGATACGGGCGGTAACGTTTGACGATCTCACGCGATGCGGCATAGAGGGGGAAGCAGAGCTGGTTCTCCAGCTTGAGCTTGTCGTACTTATGATCGGACATTTCTTTCTCCTGTTCTCGGTCCTAAGTTCGGCCTTTCGCGTACTTCGATTCTCTCCCACTTTAATCAGAATAATCCGAATCGAGCACAATGTCAAGCCGATATTCGCCGTAACGGCGAGAAAGCTCCTGCAGGAGCCGGTCGCGCACCGCCTCCGCGTCCGCCTTGAAGTCCACGATCAGGTCGAACATCGCCCATTTCTGCTCGGAATCGCCGTAGAAGCCGTGCACCTGCAAAATGGCGGGATCCGCGGCGGCCAGCTCCTCCACGGTGCGGCGCAGGGCGGTCAGCTCCTCGGAAGAATTGCCCGAGGCATAGATGCCGACCGTGAGGATCACGCCGAACTTCTCGTACACCTCCGCGGAGATGCGGCGCGTGAGCGCGTGCAGGTCGCGGGCGGTCAGCTCGTCGTCCACCTCGATATGGACTGAGCCGATCATGCGCGTGGGGCCGTAGTTGTGCAGGATCAGGTCGTAGGCGCCGTGCACCTCCGGCCGGGCGCAGACCAGGGCCTTGATCGCCTCGCTCAGCTCGTGCTCCGTGCGGGTGCCGATGATGCTGTCCAGCGTCTCGCGCAGCATGCCGACGCCCGCCTTGATGATGAACGCCGAGATCACCACGCCGAGGATGCCCTCAAGTCCGACGCCCCACACGAGGTTGACGACCGCGGCCACGAGCGTCGCAAACGAGAGCACCGCGTCGAACAGCGCGTCCGCGCCCGAGGCGACCAGCGAGCCGGAGTTGATCTCACGGCCCACACGCGACACGTAGCGCCCGATGAGCACCTTGGCCGCCACCGCCACCGCGATGATGACGAGCGAGACGGGCGTATAGGTCGCCTGCACCGGGTGAAAGACCTTCTCCGCGCTCTCCTTGAGCGAGGTCAGGCCCGCGAGCAGCACGATGACCGCGATCAGGACGCTCGTGAGATATTCCACGCGGCCGTGACCGTAAGGATGCTTGCGATCCGGCGCGCGGTTGGCCAGGCGCGTGCCCACGATGGTGATGACCGAGGACAGCGCGTCGCTCAGGTTGTTGACGGCATCCAGCACGACGGCGATCGAATTCGTCAGGAAGCCGACCGCCATCTTGAACAGCACCAGCACTAGGTTCGCCGCAATGCCGATCACGCTGGTGCGGACGATACGTTTTTCCCGATCCATGCTCCGATTCCTCCTCTTCCGCCGTCATTCGGCGGCAAGCTTCCCGTCGTGCGCCGCGCGCACGGCGACGGCGAGCTGGTCGGCACAGGAGGTCGGCTTGCTGCCGCAGGTGTTGCCCGCGAGCTTGCCCGTGATCTCGTCGACGGTCATGCCGTCCACCAGCTTGGAGATCGCCTTGAGGTTGCCGTCGCACCCGCCGAGAAACGAGATGTCGCGCACGACGTCACCGTCGAGTGTGAAGCGGATGAGCATGGAGCACACGCCCCTGGTCTTGTAAGAATATCTCATGCTTTGCTGCCTTCCCGCGCCGCTGCGCATCTCACAGCAGCGCCTTGATCTTGCCTTCGATTTTTTCGGGCGTGTCGGTCGGGGCGAAGCGATCGACGACGTTGCCGTCGCGATCCACGAGGAACTTGGTGAAGTTCCACTTGATCTTGCTGCCGAGCAGGCCGCCCTGCTGCTTCTTCAGGTAGGTGTAGAGCGGGGCCTCGTTCGCGCCGTTGACCTCGATCTTGGAGAACTGCTTGAAGGTGGTGTTGTACTTGAGCTGGCAGAAGCTCACGATCTCACTGTCGCTCCCCGGGGCCTGGTTGCCGAACTGGTTGCAGGGGAAGTCCAGGATCTCGAAGCCCTGCGCACGATACTGCTCGTAGAGCTTCTCCAGTCCCTCGTACTGCGGGGTGAAGCCGCAGCCCGTGGCCGTGTTCACGATCAGCAGCACCTTGCCCTTGTAGTCCGCAAGGCTGACCTGCGCGCCCTGCGCGTCCTTCATGGTATAATCGTAAATGCTCATTGTCAACGTCTCCTTTCGGTCAATTAAATTGAGTGCAATCTAATTATAACGTGCGTTTCCCTTTTGTCAAGGGGAAAATATCGGGGCGGGATGCAGGCGGCGCAGGGGCGCGGACAGAGTGCAAGGAAGGGCGCGGATGCGGGACGGACGAGGCGCGGATGCGCGGATGCAGGGCGGACGGCGCGGCGCAGGCAGAGCGCAAGGCAGGGCGCGGATGCGGGACGGGCGGGGCGCAGGGCACGGAAAAGAGGGAGGGCAGCCGCCCTCCCCTTTTCCTCAGCCTGCCGCCCGGAGCATGTTCTCGAGGAAGATGCCGTAGCCGCGCGCGGCGTCGTTTACGAGCACGTGCGTCACCGCGCCGACGAACTTGCCGTCCTGCAGCACCGGCGAGCCGCTCATGCCCTGCACGATGCCGCCCGTGCAGGCGAGCAGGGCCTCATCCGTGACGCGCAGGAGAAAATTCCGCGTCGCGCCGCCGCCGTAAACGCGCTCGATCTCCACCGCGTACTCCTTCACCTCGCTGCCGCCGCAGTTGGCCAGGATCGTCGCAGGCCCCGGATGCACCGCGCTCCCGGCTGCGACCGGCACGGGCCCGCGCAGCGCACCGACGCCTGTCGTGTCCGTCAGCGCGCCGAATACGCCGCACTCAGTGTTGGCGCACAGCGTGCCGCAGTCGTGCGTCAGGTCAAAATCGCCGCGCAGCTCGCCCGGCGCGCCGCGCTCGCCGCGCTTCACCGCCTTGACGCTCGCCTCCATGATGCCGCCGCGCTCAAGCGGCATCAGCGCGCCGGTGTCCACGTCCGTCACACCGTGGCCCAGCGCGCCGAAGAGACCCGTCTCCGGATCGTAGAAGGTCATCGTGCCGATGCCCGCCATGCTGTCGCGGATCCACGCGCCGAGACGGCAGACGCCGTCCTCGCCCTCCGCGGGCGTGACGCGCAGCGTCAGCGTGCCCGCGCCGCGGCGCACGCTCATGGCCGCCTGCGCCTCGCCGTTTTCCGCGATGAGGCGCAGCAGATGCTCCGTCGACTCGATCTCCGTGCCGTTGAAGCTGGTCACAACGTCACCTGCGCGCAGGCCGCTCGCCTTTGCGGGCGTGTCGCCCTCGGAGAGCTTCACAACCAGCACGCCGTCGGCAAAGAGCTTGACGCCGATCGCCTGGCCGACGGGCACGAGGACGGTCGGCAGACCGTCCCGCCGCGGGGCGGGCAGCGCGTCCTCCGCGCGAGCGCTCGTGGAGAGCACCGCGAGCAGGAATACGACCCCCACGCACGCGGCAAAGGCACGGTTTCGGGTGTCGGATCGCCGTCTTTCATCCATTCTCTCACCCCTTCACGCGATCGCCGCGCGGCAAATTTTTCTTTGTCCGCTTCGCCGCGCGGCCTCATTACTCTTTGCAGGAAGCGCGGAAAATAGCCTGTCTAAAATTTAACCGCGCTGGCATGGCAGATTCTGTCAAAAAACGGCGGAGGTGAAAGAAAAAGGATCCGCAGACCGAGGTCTGCGGATCCTGCCGGTTTTTTATGGAGTTTCAGGATTTTTCACGATTAAAAATTTTAAAAATATCCTCGAAGGGATCCGCCTCGGGCTGCGTTTTGGCGCGCTCGTCCTCGGCGCGGCGCTCCTCGTCATAGTCGATGGGAAGCGGCGGCAGGCCCACGCTGCGGCCGAGGTCGGCCCCGTCCGCCCGGTCGGGCTCGCCGACAGGCTCGGTGGCGGGTTTGGCTTCGGACTTCTCCGCCGGGGCGGACGCCTTCTCAAAGCCGGTCGCGATGACGGTGACGCGGATCTCGTCGTCCAGCGTCTCGTCGAACGTGGCACCGAAGATGGTGAGCGCGTCGGGATGGACGGCCTCCTGCACGAGCGAGGCGGCCTGCTCGACCTCCTCGAGGCCGATGTCCGGCGAGCCGGTGATGTTGATCAGGACGCCGCGCGCGCCGTTGATCGAGGTCTCCAGCAGCGGGCTGGAGATCGCCATGCGGGCGGCCTCCTCCGCCTTGTTCTTGCCGGCGGCACGGCCCACGCCCATGTGCGCGAGGCCCGCGTCCTTCATGATGGCGGTCACGTCGGCAAAGTCGAGGTTGATGAAGCCCGTGTCGCGGATCAGGTCGGAGATGCTCTGCACCGCCTGGCGCAGCACGTCGTCCGCGATCTCGAAGGCGTTTTTGAAGGTGATCTTCTGGTCGGTGGCGTATTTGAGGCGCTCGTTGGGGATGACGACGAGGGAATCGACCTTGCCGCGCAGCTCCTCGATGCCGGCCTCGGCCGCGCGCATGCGGGCCGCGCCCTCCCACTTGAAAGGCTTCGTCACGACGCCGACGGTCAGAATCTCGGACTCGCGGGCGATCTCGGCCACGATCGGGGCCGCGCCCGTGCCTGTGCCGCCGCCCATGCCCGCAGAGATAAAGACCATGTCCGTATCCTCAAGGGCCTTGGAGATCTGGGCGCGGCTCTCCTCCGCGGCCTTGCGGCCGACCTCGGGATTCGCGCCGGCGCCCTGGCCGTGCGTCAGCTTTTCGCCGATCTGGATCTTATACGTTGCCGCGGAGGCGTTGAGCGCCTGCTTGTCGGTGTTGACGGCGATGAAGTCCACACCGGTCGCACCGGAGTGCACCATGCGGTTGACGACGTTGTTGCCGCCGCCGCCGACGCCGATGACCTTGATCTTCACCACATTCTCGGTACCGGTTTCCAATCCGAATGCCATGCTGGTTCCTCCTACTATCTCTTGTGTGGACCCGACGCTTTTTGTCGAACGCGCCACTATATCAAGTATTTCCCTATTGTTTCTATTGTAGTACGCTTTTCCCGCGCGGTCAATACAATTCTGTAAATCTTTTCGCATTTAATCCGGGATGAAGCTGGCCTTGCCGTCGGTCATCAGGTCGATGAGGCCCGTTTCGTTCGCCTCGAGATAGTCCACGACCGTGGCAAGGCTCTCGAGCTTGTAGGCGACGTCCGCCGTCCAGGGCATCTGGACGGTGAAGCGGTCGAGATACGAAAAGGTCAGCGCCGTCTCGTCTGCGAACTGCACGGTGCCGAGGCCGGCGAGCATGTGCTTCTCCTCCGCCGTGCGCAGCAGCGTCAGCAGCACGCCGAAGCGGAAGGCGCCCGCCTCGCCGAAGTCCGCCTGCCGGCTCGGCTGCGGCCCGACAAGCTCCGCGCCCGCGATGCGCACGCAGTCCGCGGGGATGCGCTCCGTCTGCTCCAGCAGCTTGCCCTTCTCGCTGATGAGCCAGGCGCCGCCCTCGCCCTCGACGGCTGCGGCGGCGGTGCACTCGCGCACCTCGATGCGCAGCGTGTCGGGCAGCTTGCGGTTGATGCTGGCCTCCTCGACGTAGGGCAGGCTCTGGAATATTTTCTGCGCCTCGGCGTATTTATTCATCAGGTACAGGTTGTCGCCCGGCTCGATGTCCGTCGCGGCGATGATCTCCTCCGCGGTGTAGCGTCGGTTGCCGGTGACGACGATATGCTCCGTGCGGAAAAAGAGCGTGACCGCGGCCACGATCGCGCCCACGATGACGGCGAAGGACAGCAGCCTGAGCAGGAAGGGAAAGCTCCCCCTCCTGCGCCTTCGGTTGTTCCGTCCTCTTGCCATTGCGTTTTTGTCCTCGCTTCTGCGGTTATGTATCGCGGCGCGTGATGCGCGCGCCCAGCAGCCGGAGATCCCGCTCGATGCTCTCGTACCCGCGGTCGATATGCGCAAGGCGGGAGACGCGGGTCTCTCCCTCCGCCTGCAGGCCCGCCAGCACGAGCGCCGCGCCGCCGCGCAGATCCGTGCAGGCGACCGGCGCGCCGCGCAGCGCGTCCACGCCGCTCACCACGGCGACGCGTCCCGCCACGCGGATCTCCGCGCCCATGCGCGCGAGCTCCGCAACGTGGCGGTAGCGGTTTTCAAAAATGTTCTCCACGAACACGGTGCTGCCGCGGCTGCGGAGCAGCGCCGCCATCAGGCAGGGCTGCGCGTCCGTCGGGAAACCCGGATAGGGCGCCGTGCGCACCGGGCGGACGGAGCGCAGCGCTCCGTCCGCAGCGACGCTTACGGCGTCGGCCTCGCTGCGCACGCGGCAGCCCGCCTCGGACAGCGCGAGCGAGACGCTCGCAAGCGCGCGGTAGTCCACGCCCGTGACGCGCACTTCGCCGCCGCAGCCGGCCGCCGCGCAGAGATACGTCGCCGCGGCGATGCGGTCCGCGCTCACCCGGTGCGTGCAGCCGTGCAGCGCGCGTCCGCCCGTCACCGTGACGATCGAGCCGCCCGCGCCGCGCACCTGCGCGCCCATCGCGTTGAGAAAGGTTTGCAGCTCCGCAAGCTCCGGCTCGCGCGCCGCATTGTAGATCACGCTCGTGCCCGCCGCGCCGCAGGCCGCAAGGATCGCATTCTCCGTCGCGCCGACGCTCGGCAGCGGCAGCACGATCTCGCCCGCGCACAGCTTTGACGCTCGGCAGCGGAGCGCGCCGCCGCGCTCCTCGATCCCGGCGCCCAGCGTGCGCAGCGCGGCAAGATGCAGGTCGATCGGCCGCGGGCCCAGCTCGCACCCGCCCGGGTGCGAGAGCGTCGCCGCGCCCTGGCGCGCCAGGATCGCGCCGAGAAAGATGACCGACGAACGCATCTCGCGCATCAGCGCGTCCGGGATCTCGCTGCGGTCCATATGCCGCGTGTCGACGATCAGATCGTCGCCTTCCCAGCGCGCGCAGCAGCCGAGATGACGCAGGATCGCAATCGACGCGTCCACGTCGCGCAGGCGCGGGCAGCGTTCGATCCGGCACTCGTCCGCACACAGGATCGTCGCCGCCAGGACCGGCAGCACGCCGTTTTTTGAGCCCTGTACCGCAAGTTCGCCGCACAGGCGTTCTCCGCCCGTGATGAGCAGCTCCTCCATCGCCATTCCTCCACACACCATGGTTTCCAAACTAAACCATAGTATGCGCGTTTCCCGGCGCGGCGTTCCGCTTTTGCGCGGAAAACCGCCGGTGGGAGAAGAAAGGCGGGGCGAACCTCCGGATCCAGTATATGGGACGCGCTTCGCGCCGTCAAGGCGCTTTTCGTCTTGCGTTTCGCAAGGTTTTGTGGCACAATGGAGCCGAAAACGAAACGGAACGGAGAATACGGCCATGAAAAAGATCGGCAAGATCCTGCTCTGCGTGCTTCTGGCGCTGCTCGTGCTCGCGCTCGGCTACCTCGCATATGTCTTCATCGCCTACCACCGCATCCCGGACATGCAGACGCTCACGGTCGAGCACGAAGCGGAGATCCCCGCCGCGCAGACCGAAACGCCGTACCGCATCGTGTCGTGGAACATCGGCTTCGGCGCGTATGAGGACGATTATGGCTTCTTTATGGACGGCGGCACGCAGTCCTGGGCGTGGTCGAAGGAGCGGCTGAGCGCCAATCTGGACGCGATCGGCCAGCAGCTTGCCGCGCAGGACGCCGACTTCCTGCTCGTGCAGGAGATCGACACCGATTCCACCCGCTCCTACCACGTGGACGAATACGCCGTGCTCAAGGACGGCCTCGCGCTGCGCGCGCGGGCCTACGACCGCGTGTTCGCGCAGAACTACGACTCGCCCTTCCTCTTCTATCCCTTCACGCAGCCGCACGGCGCGAGCAAGGCGGGCGTCGGCACGTTCTCCGGCTATGCCGTCTCGTCGGCGCTGCGGCGCAGCCTGCCGATCGAGACGGGCTTCACCAAGTTCCTCGACCTCGACCGCTGCTACAGCGTGAGCCGCATCCCGGTCGAGGACGGCGGCGAGCTCGTGCTCTACAACCTGCACCTGTCGGCCTACACGTCCGACGGCACCATCGCCACCGAGCAGCTCAGGCTGCTGCTGGGCGACATGCAGGCGGAGTATGAAAAGGGCAACTGGTGCGTCGCCGGCGGCGACTTCAACAAGGATCTGCTCGGCGATTCGAGCGCATATTTCGGCAAGAGCGACGTGGAATACACCTGGGCCCAGCCGATCCCGGCGGATACGTTCGACGGCGTGGAGATCGAGCTCGTCGCGCCGTTCGATCCGGCGGCGCCCGTGCCCTCCTGCCGCAACGCGGACGGGCCGTATCACGAGGGACAGTACGTGCTGACTGTGGACGGCTTCCTGATCTCGCCCAACGTGGCGTTCACGGAGGCGAAGGTCGTCGACCTCGCCTTCCGGTACAGCGACCACAATCCGGTGTATATGGATTTCACTCTGATCCGCAAGGGCTGACGCCCCGCATCCCCGATCGCCCGGCCGTTCAGCCGGGCGGTCTTTTTTATCGGACCAGCGCCATGACGGTGTCGAAAATGCGTTCGGTCGCGTCCGGCACGCCGAGGGCGGCCATGTTCCGGCTCATTTCGGCAAGGCGGGTCTCGTCCCGCAGCAGGGAGGCCGTCTCGGTGAAGAGGCGCTTGCCGTCGAGCTCGCCCTCGCGCAGCATCAGCACCGCGCCGCGCGCGGCCAGCGCCGCGGCGTTCTTCTCCTGATGGTGGTTCGTCACGTTGGGCGAGGGCACCATCACCGCCGGCACGCCGAGCGCGCTCAGCTCGCTGAAGGTCGAGGCCCCCGCGCGGCAGAGCACCAGATCCGCCGCGCGCATGACAAGCTCCATATCATAGATGTACTCCCGCACGTCGAGCGACGGGTGCTGCGCAAGGTCAACACCGCGCTCGCGCAGCGCGCGCTGCATCCGCTCCCAGTTGATCGAGCCCGCGGCGTGGACGTGGTGGAACGGTTCGTGCGCCGATTCGAGATACAGGAATTCCGCCATCATGTCGTTCATATGCCCCGCGCCGAGGCTGCCCCAGAACGAGACGAGCAGGGGCCGCCCGTCGTCCACGCCGAGGGCGCGCTTCGCCTCCTCGCGCGTGCGCGCGAAGAAGTCGCCGCGCACCGGCGTGCCGGTCACGACCACCTTGTCGGGGCGGCGGTAGTGCTGACGGCAGTCCTCCAGGCCGACCATGATGCGGTCGGCATAAGGCTCGAGCCGGCTGGTCGTGAGCCCGGGCACGACGTTGGATTCGTGCACCGCCGTCGGAATGCCGGCCTTCGCGCCCCAGCGCACGATCGGGTAACTGGCGTAGCCGCCCGTGCCCACGATCAGATCCGCGGGAAAATCACGCAGGATCGCGTTCGCCTCGCGCCCGGCGCGCAGCAGGTTGCGCACGGTCGTGAGGTTGTGGCGCAGCTCCTTCGGCTTGAGCGAGCGGTGGAACGAGGAGATGTTCACCGCGCGGAACGGGTACTTCGTGTGCGCGATCAGGTCGCGCTCCAGCCCGCGCTCCGCGCCGACGAAGAGGATCTCCGTGCCCGGCAGCCGCCGCTCCATATAGTCCGCGAGCGCCAGCGCGGGGTTCACGTGCCCCGCCGTGCCGCCGCAGGTAAAGATCACTTTCATTGCGCTCCCTCCGCTATGACGCCGGCATCTGCCGGGAGACGCTGAGCACCATGCCGACCTCCGCGAGCTGGATCGCGAGCGCCGTGCCGCCGTAGCTGAAAAACGGCAGCGAGATGCCCGTGTTCGGGATCAGATTGCTGACCACCGCAATGTTCAGGAACACCTGGAGGGCGATCTGCGTCGTCACGCCGACGGCGATCAGGCTGCCGAAGCGGTCGCGCGCGTGCAGGGCGATCCAGTAGCCGCGCATGATGAGCAGGGCGAACAGCGCCATGATGAGGATGGCCCCGATCAGGCCGAGCTCCTCGCAGACGATGGAAAAAATGAAGTCGTTGTGCTCCTCGGGCAGGTACATCAGCTTCTGCCGGCTGCGGCCGAGGCCCACGCCGAGCAGCCCCCCCGAGCCGATGGCCAGCAGGCTCTGGCGCATCTGATAGGCCGTGTCGCGCGCAAGCTCGGCGTTGAACGGGTCGCGCCAGACCGCGATGCGGGAGGAGTTGTAGGAGATCTTGCCCGTCACATACGCCCAGGCGAAGGCGGCGACGCCGCCCGCGCCGACGCCCACCCAATAGAGCGGGATGCCGCCGACGAACATCATCACCGCGCCGATGCCGAGGATCAGGATCGTGCCGGAGAGGTGCGGCTCAAAGTACATGAGGCCCGCAATCAGGCCAAGGATGAACACGTACGGCAGGATGCCGTAGCGGATGGTGCGCATCTTGCCCTTCTTCTTGGAGATGCTGTCGGCAAAGTACAGGATCACGCCGACCTTCGCCACCTCGGAGGGCTGAAACTGCGGCAGCGGGCCGAAGCTGCGGATCCAGCGCTGCGCGCCGTGGGTCACGCGGCCCGTGCCGATGCCGGGGATCAGCACCAGAATCAGCAGCAGCACCGACACCGCCAGCACCAGCTTCGACACCGCGCGGAAGCGCTCGTAATTGATGCGGCCGATCACGAACATCGCCGCGATGCCGAGCGCGGCGAAAACGGCCTGGCGAAGAAAATAATAGGCGGGGTTGCCCGTTTCGTAGTACGCGGACGGAAAGCTCGCGGAGAAAACCATGATGAGGCCGACGCCCGTGAGCAGCATCGCCAGCAGAAGGAACGGCACATCGATCGGGCCCTTGCCCGCCTCGCGCGCGGTGTTCTCCACGGCGCGCATGTGCTCGCGCTGCTGCCGCCGGAGCTCCCGCTCCTCCTTCGTCATGCCGGTCCCCCCTTTCTTTTTGGTTCAGCCCGTTTTCAGAAATGATAGCGGCCCATCACGCCCAGCGCGGCCGCCGTGCAGCAGATCGCGCTCACGGTCGTGAACACCGCGACCAGCTTGATCTCGCTCCAGCCGCACAGTTCGAAATGGTGGTGCAGCGGCGCCATCCTGAACAGGCGCTTGCCGTGCGTCAGCTTGAAGTAGCCGACCTGCAGGATGTCGGAGAGCGTCTCGCAGATGTAGACGAAGCCCACCGGGATCAGAACGAGGGGCATGTCGTACGCGAAGGCGAGGCCCGCCACCGCGCCGCCGAGGAAGAGCGAGCCCGTATCGCCCATGAAGACCTTTGCCGGGTGGAAGTTATAGATGAGAAAGCCCAGGAGCCCGCCGACGAGCGCCCCGGCGAAGACGCCGGACTGGGCGCAGCCGGGCCACCACGTCGCGACGACCGCGAAGAAGAGGCCCACCGGCACCGTGACGCCGGCGGCCAGGCCGTCGATGCCGTCGGTGATGTTCACGGCGTTGACCGTGCCGACGATGACGAAGGCCGCGAAGATCAGATAGACCGGCCAGGGCAGGATGAGCTGCGTCTGGAAGAACGGGACGTAGAGGTTCGGCGTCAGCGCGCCCTCATAGCGCATGAGCGTCAGGAACGCCACCGCCGCGGCAAGCTGGAGCGCAAACTTTTGCAGCGCCGTCAGCCCCTCGTTCTGCCGCTTTTTGACCTTCTGATAGTCGTCGATGAAGCCGATCGCGCCGAAGATGAGCGCGAAGGCGAAGAGATAGAGATGCCTGCGGTCGCCCGCGAGCATGCCGCGCCAGCCGACAAACAGGACGGCGAGGAAGATGCCGAGGATGAACATGAGCCCGCCCATCGTGGGCGTGCCCGCCTTGCCCGCGTGCCAGGCGGGGCCGTCCTCACGGATGCTCTGCCCCGCCTTGAGCCGGCGCAGCCAGGGGATCAGGAATTTTCCCGCGGTCACCGATACCGCAAAGCTCAGGATGCAGGCAATGACGATCTTCATGGTTCGTTTCCTCCGCCGCGGCTGCGGCGTCCTTCCTTTGTTTTTGCGCAAGATGGGCGCGGACGACCTCGCGCTCGTCCAGCGGGAGGGTCTTCGTGCCGATGATCTGATACGTCTCGTGGCCCTTGCCGGCGAGCAGCACCGTGTCGCCCCGGCGCGCGTGGTCGAGCGCGAAGGCGATCGCCTCGCGCCGATCCTCAAGCACGGCGAACGGCGTATCGGACGCGCGCATGCCGGAGAGCACGTCGTGCAGGATGGCATAGGGCGGCTCGGTGCGCGGGTTGTCGCTCGTGACGACGGCGAGATCCGCGAGCGCCGCGGCGATGCGGCCCATGCGCGGCCGCTTCGTTTTGTCCCGGTCGCCGCCACAGCCGAACACCGCGATCACGCGGTTCTCGGTAAAGCCGCAGACGGTCTCGAGGATGTTCTTGAGGCCGTCCGGCGTATGGGCGTAGTCGATGACGACGGTGTAGTCCGTGTCCGTGGGCAGCACCTCGCAGCGGCCGCGCACGCCCTCGCACGACGGCAGCGCTGCGCACGCGCGCGCAAGCGGCACGCCCAGCGTCTTCACCGTCTGCAGCGCGGCAAGCGCGTTGTAAAGCGAAAAAGCCCCTGGGATCGGCACGGCGGTCTCGATATGCTCGCAGTCGTCCGCCGCCGTGAAGACGACGCGTCTCGCCTCGTACCGCGGCCGCCAGCCGACGAGGTCGTTCGTCAGATCCTGCCCGAAGGTCGCGACGCGGCAGGCCGCGCCTTTCAGCAGGCGCGGCGTCCAGGGATCGTCGCCGTTGACCACTGCGGCGTCGCACTGCGCAAAGAGCCGCGCCTTGGCGTCGCAGTAGGCCTCCATCGTGCCGTGATAGTCCAGATGATCCTGCGTCAGGTTCGTGAAAACGCCGACGGCGAAGCGCAGCCCCGCCGTGCGCTCCTGCGCGAGCGCGTGGGAGGAGACCTCCATCACAGCGTGCGTGCAGCCGGCCGACACCATGCGCGCCAGCAGCGCTTGCAGCGCGAGCGGGCCGGGCGTCGTGCGCTCGGCGGGCAGCTCCGTGTCGCCGGTCAGGTTGCGGTTCGTGCCGATCAGGCCGACGCGCGCGCCGGTCGTCTTTTCCAGCAGCCGGCGGATGAGGTTCGTCGTCGTGGTCTTGCCGTTCGTGCCCGTGACGCCGACGAGCGTCAGCTTTTCCGCCGGGCGGCCGTACCATTCCGCCGCCGTGAGCGCAAGCGCGCGGCGCACGTCCGGCACCAGCACGCAGGGCACGGCCTCCGCCGGAGGCCGCTCGCAGAGAACGCAGCACGCGCCGCGCGCGACCGCCTCGGCCACGTGGACGTTTCCGTCCTCCCGTTCGCCGCGCACGGCGGCGAACAGCGCGCCGGCGCGCACACGGCGCGAATCGTCGGTGAAATCCGTGATCTCCAGGTCCGCGGGGGCGCGGAGTTCACAGGTCGTCAGGGGTGCAAGAAGCTCGGATAAACGCGTGGAAAAAAGCCCTTTCCGGATCGAATCTCGCTCTCTTCAGTCTGTGACCGAGCTGTCGCTGAGCTGGACGCGCACCACCGTGCCCGGCGGCACCTCGCGGCCCGGCTCCTCCGACTGGCTGATCGCGCGCACCGTGGCCGAGCTCGCGTTCGTTGCGCCGGAGACCGCCATGATGAGGCCGGCGTTCGTCAGCTTCTGGTTCGCGACCGACGCGCGGTCGCCGATGACGTTCGGCACGATGCAGGGTTCGTTGGATTTTTCCGCGCCGAGGTAGAGGATGATGTCCGCATTGTTCGGCACGATCGCGCCGCCGAGCGGCGTCTGATCGGTCACGGTGTCGCCATTGCCGACGGTGCGGACGCCGAAGCCCAGTTCCTTGAGCTTGGCGATCGCGTCGTCCCTCTTCTCGCCGACGAGGTTGGGCACCGGCGCGTCCGCGCCGACGAGCTCCTCGGCGCTGTAGTTCGGCTCGATGCCGAGATACGGCAGCACGTCTGCCATGATCGAGCTCGAAATCGGCGCCGCCATATTGCCGCCGGAGACGTAGGTCCCGGTGTCCTTGGCGGGCTCGTCGAGCGTGAGGAGCATGATGATCTGCGGATCGTCCGCAGGCGCGAAGGACACGAACGAGACGATGACGTTGCCGCCGACCTTGTCCGCCGTGCCGGTCTTGCCGCCGATGCGGTAGCCCGCGACCTTGCCGTTCTTGCCCGTGCCCTTGTCGACCACGTACTCGAGGATGCCGCGCACGGTCGCGCTCGTCTCCTCCGAGATCACCTGGCGGATGGGCGTGCTGTCGTGCCGGAAGACGACGTTGCCGTCCCCGTCGAGCACCTGATCGACGAGATAGGGCGTGCGCAGATAGCCGCCGTTGATGCAGGCGGCCTGCGCCGCGATCAGCGCCACGGGCGTCACGTTGAAGTTCTGCCCGAACGCGTAGCACGCGAGCGCCAGCGTGGAATAGGTGATCTCCTTGTTCACAAAGCCGCTGGCCTCGCCGGTGGTGTCGATGCCGGTCGGCTCGGTCAGGCCGAAGGCCTTCATGTAGTTGTAGAATTTCTCGTTGCCGATGCGGAGGCCGATGTTGATGAACGCCGGGTTGCAGGAGTTTCCGGTCGCCACCGTGAGCGACTGCTGCCCGTGGCCGTTGTGGTTGGAGCAGTAGATCGTGAAGCCCTCCATATTGATGTGGCCTGCGCAGTGGAAGATGGAGTTCAGGTCGATCACGCCCTCCTCAAGGCCCATCGAAAGCGTCAGGATCTTGAAGGTGGAGCCGGGCTGATAGGTGTCGTTGATCGCCTTGTTGCGCCACTGGCGGTAACGGAGCTCCGTGATCGTCTCAAGCACGGCGGATTCGCTCATGCCGCGGGTGAGAAAATCGTTGTAGAGCGCGCCCGGGCTGTTGAGATCATAGGTCGGCAGCGACGCCATCGCGAGGATCGCGCCGGTGTTCACGTCCATGATGATGCCGGTCGCGCCCTTGCCGGTGCCGAAGCGTGCCTCCAGCTCGCCCACGCCCTTTTCCAGGTAGTATTGCAGCACGTCGTCGATCGTGGTGACGAGGGAGCTGCCGTCCTTCGCATCGAAATACTGCTCGAACTGGTAGAGCACCGAGCGGCCGTTCACGTCCTTCGCGGTCACGACCATGCCGCTCTCACCGGTGAGCGTATCGTTATAGACGGCCTCCAGCCCGTAGGCGCCGCCCGTTTCGTTCGTGAAGCCGATCACGTTCGCCGCGAGCGAACCGTAGGGATAGTAGCGCTTGGAGGTCGGCGAGAGGAAGATGGCGCCGCTGAGCTTGTGCTCGGTGATGAAGGCGCGCACCTCGTTCGCCTTCTCCTGCTCCACGCGCTTTTTGACGAACTCGTACTGCGAATACGTTTTCTCCATCGTTTTGAGCAGGTTCTCGCGGTCCACCCCGAGGATGGAGGCAAGACCGTCCGCGATCTGCTCGCGGGTCAGACGGGGCTCCTTGCTCTCGGCCGTGACGTAGGCCTCGATCTCCATCGGGGAGATCATCACGTTTTCCGCCGTGGCCGAGATCGCCAGCGGGTGCATGTTGCGGTCGTAGATCGTCCCGCGCGTCGCCTCGACGGTGGTGCGCATCGTCTGCTGCCGCGCGGCAAGGGATTGCAGCTCCTCGTGCCGCACGATCTGCCAGCGGTAAAGATTGACCGCAAGAAGCGCAAACACGCCGATGCCAAACACCGCCAGCAACAGAAGAGTTCTGAGCTGGATGGTGCGGCTGGCCCGGCGTGCGGATTCCGATTTTCTCTTTGTGCCCTGCTGTGCCACGCTGTGCTCCTTCCTTCGATAGGAAATAAAGGGCAAGGAAGCCCCTCACCCTTTATGTATAGCTTCGCTTATTTGAAATATTCCACCACGGCGCTCATGTTCTGCCCCATGAAGGTGAACACGCGGCTGAGCACGTTTGCCTCCTCCCTGCGGTAGATCACCACGTTGTCCGGCTCGGAGAGATCGACGTAGTAGACCTGCGAGGCGCTCGGCTTCGCCATGCCGGCGGCCTCCGCCGCCTGCTTGACGGCCGCAAGGTCGAACGCCTTTTCATAGCGCGTCATCAGGCTGACGTTCTCCTCGCGCAGGGCGGCAAGCTCCTTCCGCTTGTTCACCGTGTCGATGGAGATCGCGTTGAGCTCCGTGTAGTACACCAGCATCAGCGTGACCATCGCCGCGAGCGCCAGGAAACCGGCCACCGCCGCGAGCGAGACCTTCTGCTTTTCGCGCAGGCGCACGCCGGTCGCCTGCTTGCGGCGCACCCTGGCCTCCGCTTCTCTGCGCGCCTGGCGCACCTGCTCCAGCTCGCGCTCCCGGCGCTCGTGCTCCTCGCGCTGCGCCTCGCGTTCGGCGCGCTCCCGTTCGCGCCAGGTGTCCTTGTAGGCGAGATCGCCGTTGACGCGCGCGCCGCGGTAATTGACTTTTTGTGCGGGTCGAGTCGCCATGCGGTCTCACCTCCCTGCTTTGTTTTTTCGTTTCAGAACGACGGGATCTCCATCCCGCATTTCTCCGCCGCGCGCAGCCGGGCGCTCCGGGCGCGCGGATTCTCTCTCAGCTCGTCTTCCCCCGGCGTCACGCTTTTGCGCGTGAGCAGGCGCATGCGGGGCTTTTTTCCGCACACGCACACCGGAAATTCCGGCGGGCAGGTGCAGCCGGTCGCGAACTCCCGCAGCTTCTGCTTGACGATACGGTCCTCCAGCGAGTGGAAGGTGATGACCGCGAGCCGTCCGCCGGGCCGCAGATGTGCCTGCGCGGCGTCCAGCATCGGCGGCAGCTCGCCCAGCTCGTCGTTCACGGCGATGCGGATCGCCTGAAAGCTGCGTTTTGCGGGGTGCTGCTTTTCGCGCAGCGCCTTCGCCGGCATCGCGCTGCGGATCAGCTCCGCAAGCTCCAGGGTGGTCTCGATGGGCTTGTCCGCCCGCGCGCGGCAGATCGCCTTCGCGATGGCGTCCGCCCAGCGCTCCTCGCCGTACTCCCACAGGATGCGGCGCAGCTCCTCACAAGGGGCGGTGTTGACCAGCTCGCGCGCCGTCAGCGGCGCGGAAGCGTCCATGCGCATGTCGAGCGGCGCGTCCTTCTGGTAGGAAAAGCCGCGGCTCGCGTCGTCCAGCTGCGGCGAGGAAACGCCGAGGTCGAACAGCATCCCGTCGGCTGCGGGCACGCCCAGCCCGTCCAGCACCTCGCCGAGGCGGCTGAAGTTCGCATGCACGAGGGTCACACGGTCCAGGTAGTCCGCAAGCCGTTCCTGCGCGGCGTCCAGCGCGCTCGCATCGCGGTCGAGCGCGATCAGGCGGCCGTTCGGGCCGAGCCTCCGGCAGATCTCCAGCGAATGACCCGCGCGGCCGAGCGTCCCGTCCACGTAGACGCCGTCCGGCCGGACGGCGAGCGCGTCCATGCACTCGCGCAGCAGCACGCTCCGGTGGCCGTAATCCTGCGCCGGCATGTCAGAAGCCCAGCTCTTCCATCGCGGCGGCCATCGCCACGGGATCCATCTGCTCTTCCTCGACCGCCGCGTAGTTCTCCGCGCTCCAGATCTCGGCGCGGTTGGACACGCCGATGATCACGGCGTCCTTTTCCAGCCCGATCAGCGCGCGCAGGTTCTGCGGGATCAGGATGCGGCCCTGCGCGTCCGGCTCGCACTTGGCAGCCTTGGCGAAGATCTGGCGCATCTGCCGCGTCTTGGTGTAGGGCAGGCTCGCGAATTTCTCATTGAAGCGAGCCCAGCTCGCCTCGGAATAGGCGATCAGGCAGCGGTCGGTCGTGCCGGAGATCGTGACGTAAAACGTGCTGCCAAGCTCGTCGCGCAGACGGGCGGGAATGAACAGCCGTCCCTTGACGTCTATGGTATGCTCATATTGTCCGGTCACGGCCGTTCGCCTCCTCTCCGCCGCTGCGGCGGCGTATCAAAAGCCGGCGCGGAGAGGGCAAAGCCTCCGGCTCCCTCTTTTTTCGGGGAAGCCGGATCTGCTCCGCTCTCTGCCGTGTCTGGGTCGGTGGCTCCACTTTGATGCACTATCCACCACTTTCCCCCACTTCTTGCTTTGAGTATACGAGAATCACAGGAAAATTGCAAGCAGAAATTTTCCTGTGATTTCAACCTTTTGGCGCCCTTTCTCTGAAAAAAACGCCGTCTTTTTCCGTTTTATAAAACATTCGTTCTACTTTGAAAAACGCACAAAAAAAGCCTGTCACAAAATCTTGTGGCAGGCTTTTTGTAAAGCACAAAATATAGTGATCAGGGTCGGGCGACCGCCAAACGGCGGGCGGGATTCGTCATTTTTTACGAATTTTCGTCGGATTTTTTGTCCGTTTTTTCAGTGGATTGGCTCAGCTCTTCGCGCTTTTTCTTCATCTGCTCGGTGGAGACGGCGCGGAACTTGGCGCGGGACTGCTTGATCTCGTCCAGCGCGGCCTGGATGGCCTCCTCCGTGCGGCGCAGCGCGTCCTCGGTGTATTCGTTGGCGACGCGGTACATCTCGCGCGAACGCTCCTCGGCGCGGCGCACGATATCGTGTCCCTTCTCGCGCGCGGCGGCGAGCACCTCGCTGTCGGACACGCGGGACTTGGCGTCCTGCTCGGCGCGCTGCATCATGCGCTCCACGTCGCGCTTGGCCTGGACCACGTAATCCTCCTTGGCGCGGATCAGATCCTGCGCGCGCTTGAGCTCGTTGGGCAGCGCCGCCTTGATCTCGTCGATCAGGTCGAGCGCCTCGTCGCGGTTGACCAGGCACTTGTCGCCGCTCAGCGGCGCGTTCTTCGCCCGGTCGATCATGTCATAGAGCATGTCCAGCAGGTGCTGCACGTCATTGTTTGCCATCCTGATCCCATCCTTTCACACATTCGGCGGCCGCACGGGGCATGTATTTCTCAAGCGGCCGGTGATATTTGATCATTTCCCGCACCATCGTGGAGCTGAAGTGCAGATACTCGGGTCTGGCCGGCAGAAGCACGGTGTCCAACCCGGGGCAGAGGCTCCGGTTGATCACGGCCATGCCGAACTCGTTGTCAAAGTCGGCGCCGTTGCGCACGCCCTTGACCAGGTACTGCGCGCCGCGCTCGCGCGCGTAGTCGGCCAGCAGGCCCGTCCACAGCTCGGCCGTGACGTTGGGCAGCGGCGCGGCCGCCGCGGTGAGCATCGCAAGGCGCTGCTCGGGCGTGAAGGTCGGGTGCTTCTCGCCGTTGGCCATCGCGCAGAGATACACGCGGTCAAAAAGCTGCGCCGCGCGCTCGATCACGTCCATATGGCCGAGCGTGACGGGGTCAAAGCTGCCCGGAAAAACTGCGATCCTCATGGTGTTTCCTCCCCGCTGCGGCGGTAGATCGTGGTCTTGATCCGGCCGTAGCGATACGCGCGGTGCAGCGCGTAGGGCGCTTCCGGCGCCGGGAGCGGCTTCTCCGCCGGACTCTCCGCTATGATTATACCATGTGCGGCGGAAATGTCAAACCTCATGATGCGCTCCAGCGCGCGCTCGAGCAGATCGTCGGCATAGGGCGGGTCGAGGAAGATGACGTCGTACTTCTCGCCCGTGCCCGCCAGCAGCGCCATTGCGTCCGCGCAGAGGACGCGCGCGCGATCCTCCAGACCGCAGAGGGCAAGATTCTCACGCACGAGCTTCGCCGCGTCGGCCCGCCGGTCAACGAAGGTGCAGTGCGCCGCGCCGCGGGACAGCGCCTCGATCCCCAGCTGGCCCGTGCCGGCGAACAGGTCGAGCACGCGCGCGCCCTCGACCTCGAACTGGATGGCGTTGAAGATGCCCTCCTTGACCTTGTCGGTCGTCGGGCGGGTCTCCTGTCCCTTCAGCTCGCCCAGCCGCCGCCCGCGCGCCGAGCCCGTGATCACCCGCATCGGCCTCGCTCCTTTTCGTCTTCTTTCTCCCTATACTACGGGAAAGCGCCGCGTTTTTCAAGGGCATTTTCGGCTCCGCGGCGAAAAACGGTGAAAAAAACGCGCCGCCGGTCCGGCGGCGCGTTTTTGGCAAAGGGAAGCGGGAGCGCTTCGCGCCCGCGGGCGCAAGCCCACGCAGGGCTTTTACGGTCACTGCGCGGCCTGTCTCCGGCGGCGCGCCCAGAGCAGCGCGGCAAGCGCGAGCAGCGCGTTCACCAGCGCCGCGGGCCACGCGCCCTCCACGCCGAAGGCCGCGTTGTAAAACGCGCTGTCGCGCGCGGCATCCAGATGCAGCAGCGACGAGGCCGACACGATGCCGGAGTTCGGCAGGCCGAACAGCAGGTTCTGCGTGAAGTTCCAGGCCGTGTGCGCACCGACAGCGAACCACAGGCTGCCCGTGAAGTGCACGACGAGGCTGTACGCAAGGCCGACGAGCGCGATCACCGCGAGCGAGAGCACCGTCACGCCCGCGTTGAACAGGTGCAGCAGCATGAACAGCAGCGCGTTGGCAATGATGGCGACGCGCGCACCGTAGCGCTCACGCAGCGCGCCGAGCATATAGCCGCGGGTGAGCAGCTCCTCCGCGCCCGACTGGATGCACACCGCAAGAAGTGCGAAGAGCAGGAACGGTACGTCGAGGCGCCCGAAGGAGAAAACGAGGTCGCCGTGCGCCCAGGCTGCGAGCACGCACAGCGCGTTCATCCCGCCGCCGACAAGCAGACCCAGCGCGAACATGCCCGGCGTGTTGCCGCGGCCCGCGCCGAACGAGCGGAAAATCTCCCGCTCGGCAAAGCGCGTGTAGAGCAGGATCGCAAGGTCGATGCCGAGGAACGGCAGATAAACGGTGCAGACGAACCACACCCCGTCGCTCAGTCCGCCGAGCGCGGCGGAGGCCGCGCCCGCCAGCAGACCGACGAGCAGTCCGCCGAGGAGCTGGCCGACGACCATCGCGCCCAGCACCACCGCGACGACCACGATCATCCGGTGACGCTTCCGCTTCGGCGGCTTCTCCGCCGCGGCGGCCGGAGCGTTCTGCATCAGATCGTTGTTCTTCATATCCATAGAAGGTATCCCCCTTTTGCGGTGTTTCCGTCCGGCGGGGCGCTCAGTCGCCCGCCGCCAAAGCAAAAAACGTTTGCTCTTTTTGTCGTTTGTTCTTTTTCAAGCGTGCAGTTCGGTTGCATATTCTTGTATCATTTCCGGATACGCTGCTTTGCAGCCCTTTGCTCCAAGCTCTTCATCCGCTCATGTGAATGCCTGGTGATTGTCGACATTTTTCCGACGCAAAAGGGCTACCGTCTCCACGTGCCTTGGGACAATAGAGTGAATAAAAATGCCGTTATCTACACTGTTGTCACGACCGGCCTCGTAAAGCCTATGACGTCGACCGGTTTGGGATCTGTGTGTGATCACAGCAAAACGCTGTCACCGTTTGCAGAGAAACGTTCGATCTTACCGTCGCGTACGATGTACGCCTCGCCTCTCAGTTCCTCTATG
>Ga0079305_1000993_pt1 | contig 45057 bp, 36 predicted proteins | sample LMS_cellobiose_e_FD_79183 | JGI IMG/M metagenome (GOLD analysis project Ga0079305, IMG submission 79183) | Rumen-fistulated moose microbial communities from Alaska, USA - LMS_cellobiose_enrichment | ecosystem: Host-associated > Mammals > Digestive system > Stomach > Rumen fluid ... | reverse complement strand
CTGACTACATTTGAAGAGCCACAGAAAAAGCATTTTTTTTACCATAACAATGATAATCTTTGCAAAGATAAGGAAATCAGTCATTTGCAAGGATTTCATCCTACTAAATGTCTATTAGCCCAAAAAGACAGCCTCTGACGAAGCTGTCTTTTCTGTGCGGCAGGTGAGACTCGAACTCACACAGGCCAAACGCCCACTACCCCCTCAAAGTAGCGTGTCTACCATTTCACCACTGCCGCATTCGGGTTTGGGACTGCAAAAATAGGGATAATTCTGAGAAACGCAAAATTTTTGTTATTTTTGTATGCATATGAGCGAGTTCAGCAGCGATATGAAGATGGCGGATCTCGTCGAGTCCAACTACCGTTTGCTCGGCGTGCTGTCGCGTCTGGGGCTTGACGCCGATTTCGGCGAGAAGACGGTGGGCGAGATGTGCGGCAGCTGCGGCCTGGACCCCGACACGGTGATCCTGCTCTGCGAGGTGTACACCGACCCCGATTTCAAGCCGACGGTGGAGATGCTGCACCGCAGCCACGTCGGAGACATCCTCCGCTACCTCCACCATTCCCACGATTACTACCTGACCCAGGCCCTGGTCGAGATGGAGTCGGCGATCTGCCGGCTGCTGGAGCCCTGTCCGCCGCCGCAGCAGAAGGTGGTCTGGGACTTTTTCCGGGGCTACAAGGTCGAGCTGGAGAACCATTTCGGTTTCGAGGAGCGGGAGGTGATCCCGTATGTGCAGGACCTGATCATCGGGCTGAAGCGGAGCGGTTTCAGCATCGACCGTTTCGAGGAGAACCATTCCAACATCGATGAGAAGCTCAACGACCTGAAGAACCTGGTGCTGAAGTCCCTTCCGTCGGTCTGCGACAGGAATGTGCGGATCGAGCTGCTCCTGCGCCTGTTCATCCTGCAGGAGGACCTCCGCTGCCATACCTATATCGAGGACAGCATCCTGGTGCCGATGGTGCGGCTGCTGGAGAATCCGCAGCGCTACCGGGAGCGTCCCCGCACGGCGGCGGAGCCCGTCCCGGAGCGGCAGGAGCTGAGCGAACGGGAGAAGGAGATCCTCGTGAGCGTGGCGCAGGGCCTGCTCAACAAGGAGATCGCCGACAAGCACAATATCTCCATCAACACCGTGATCACGCACCGCAAGAACATCACCCGCAAGACGGGGATCAAGACGGTGCCCGGCCTGACGGTGTACGCCATTCTGCATAATCTCATCGATATCAATTCCATCGAATAGCCCATGCTGAAGGTCGAAGCGCCGGACGGGGCCCGGGAAATCTTGCTCCACGCGTGCTGTGCGCCTTGTTCCGGGGCGGTCCTGGAGTGCCTGCGGGACAACGGGATCCGGCCGGTGGTTTTTTTTAGCAATTCCAATATCGCCCCGCGGGCGGAGTATGAGCTGCGGCTGGCGGAGTTGCGGCGCTATGCGGAGAGGATGGGCGTGGAGCTCGTGGAGGATGCGTATGACCATGATGCGTGGCTGGATGCGGTCCGCGGGCTCGAGGCTGAGCCGGAGCGCGGTGCCCGCTGTGCGGCCTGTTTCCGTTTCCGGCTCGGCCGCGCTGCCGCGTATGCCGCTTCCCGCGGTCTGCGGGTCCTCGCCACCACGCTTGCTTCTTCCCGCTGGAAGGATCTCGACCAGGTCAATGCCGCCGGCTCTTCCGTTTGTTCTTCTGCCGAGGCTGGTATTGCAGGTCGGAAAAACTTCGCTTCGCTCATCCCCCCCACTGCTTCGCAGCGGGTCCCCCCCGTTCACGAGGCCACGGGCGGCCACGGTTTTTCCGACCTGAATACCAGCCCCCGGGCAGCGACCACAGCGGTTGTTTGGTGGGGGCAGAATTGGCGGAAAGGTGGTTTGCAGGAGCGGAGGAACGAGGTGATCCGGGAGCAGGGGTTCTACAACCAGACCTGGTGCGGATGCGAGTTTTCACGAAATATCAACCCTTAAATTCAATATCATTATGATCGGAACCATCATTTACATCGCGGGCATCGTCGCTGCCGTCTGGTGCGTGCTCGACATCTTCAAGCACAACAAGCTTGAGCCGCTCTACAAGGTCCTCCTGTCGATCGCCGTCGTGGCGTTCAGCTGGGTCGGTTTCCTGGTGTACTATTTCCTGATCCGCAACAAGATCTAGAATAGGACGCACTGCTCCTTCCGTCCCGTTTTTTGGGACGCAAGAAGCATTTTTGCCATCAAATTGCTCCTTCCGTCCCTTGATTTGGGACGGAAGGAGCAGTTGTTTGTGCGGGCTGTGATAACATTTCCGCGCCTGGAGCGTCTTTCTTGTAGCTTTTCGGGGTGAGATTCCGTCTAGCAAGTGGCGTTTTGTTGAGAAATGACAATTTCTATGCAAAATTCAATATTAAATTATTGCAAAACAATAAATTTATACTATCTTTGTCCCGTCGCCGTTCCCGCAGCCTGGCAGACAGTGGCGCCAGCCAACCCTTCGAGGGGCGCGCGCCGGGAGCCGTGGGAGGGATGGGCGAAGCGAACATTCGTGGAGGCCGCTGCCTGTCAGGGAAGGCCGGCGGATGGCAGCCGGGGGAGAGCGGGGAAGAATGCGGAAAGATTTTTGCAAAAATATTTGCAGATATAAAAAAGATATGTACCTTTGCAGTGTAATAGTTCATTAATACACTATGCTGATTGAACTCAAAGACGTCAACAAGACATACAATAACGGGCAGCCGCTGCACGTGCTGAAAGGCATCAACCTCGGGATCGACCGGGGCGAATTCGTGTCCATCATGGGCGCCTCCGGCTCCGGCAAGTCCACCCTGCTCAATATCCTGGGCATCCTGGATAATTACGATACCGGCGAATACTATATCGACGGGCGCCTGATCAAGGGCCTCACCGAGAGGCAGGCCGCGGACTACCGCAACCGCATGATCGGCTTCATCTTCCAGTCCTACAACCTCATCGGCTTCAAGACCGCCGTCGAGAACGTGGAGCTGCCGCTCTTCTATCAGGGCGTCTCCCGCAGCAAGCGCCACCAGATGGCGATGGAGTACCTCGACCGCCTTGGCCTGGCCGACTGGGCGAAGCATTATCCGAACGAAATGTCCGGCGGCCAGAAGCAGCGCGTGGCCATCGCGCGGGCGCTCATCACCAGCCCGAAGATCGTCCTGGCGGACGAGCCGACGGGCGCCCTCGACTCGAAGACCTCGGTCGAGATCATGGAGCTGCTCCAGCAGCTCAACCGCGAGGAAGGGATGACGATCATCGTCGTGACCCACGAGAGCGGCGTCGCCAACGCCACCAACAAGATCATCCACATCAAGGACGGCGTCATCGGGCAGATCGAGGAGAACCGCGAGCACCGCGCGTCGGTGTTCGGCACCAGCACCATCATGAAATGAGAGACGTCTTCACCGAAATCTGGGAAAGCATCCGGCGCAACAAGCTGCGCACCTGCCTCACCGGCTTCGCGGTGTCGTGGGGCATCTTCATGCTCATCGTCCTGCTGGGCGCCGGCAACGGCCTGATGAACGCTTTCCTGACGGGCGGGGAGGGCATCTCCACCAACGTGATGCAGGTCGGCGGCGGCCGGACCTCCAAGCCCTATGACGGCCTCAAGGAGGGCCGCCGGATCGACCTGGACGAGCGGGACGTCGCCCTGACGGAGAGCGAGCTCTTCGGCAACCACGTGGACCAGGTGATCTCGTCGGTGAGCACGAGCGCCACGGTCAGCTACGGCAAGAAGCACTTCTCCGGCAGCATCGAGGGCAGTTTCCCGGCCCGCCGGGACATGGACAAGATCGAGATCCTGCACGGCCGCTTCCTCAACGAGAAGGACATCAGGGAGAACCGCAAGGTCGTCGTCCTGGCGGAAGACCAGGCGGAGACGCTGCTCGGCAACGAGGTCCGGGACTCGGGCGCCCGCTTCCCGGGCATGAAGCTGGATGTCAATTCCGGCAAGAAGGTCCAGGTGCAGGACCTGCTCGGGAAATATGTCCGCGTCGGCGACTTCTCCTACCGGGTGGTGGGGATCGCCAAGGCCAACGACGCATCCAACAGCAACACGGTCTACGCACCCTATTCGACGGTCCGGGTCATCTACGGGAAGGGCCGGGTCGTGGACGACATCACCTTCACCTTCCACGGGCTCAACTCCGAGAAGGAGAACGACGCCTTCGAGGAGCAGTACCGCGCCGCGGTGAACCTGCGGCACCGCGCCGCCCCGGATGACCGGCGCGCCCTGTGGATCTGGAACCGCTTCATGCAGAACCTCCAGATGAACAAGGGGCGCAACATCCTGCGCACGGCGCTGTGGATCATCGGCCTGTTCACCCTGCTCGGCGGTATCGTGGGCGTGAGCAACATCATGCTCATCACGGTCAAGGAGCGTACGCACGAATTCGGCATCCGCAAGGCCATCGGCGCCAGTCCGTGGGCCATCATGAAGCTGATCCTCGCCGAAAGCGTCACGATCACGGCCTTCTTCGGCTATGTCGGCATGTTCCTCGGCATGATCGCCTGCCAGATCCTAGACAAGACGGTGGGGCAGTCCTCCGTGTCCATCATGGACGAGCAGATCGCGATGTTCGTCAACCCCACCGTGGGCCTGGACGTCGCCCTGGAAGCCACGCTCGTGCTGATCGTCGCCGGCACCATTGCCGGATTGTTCCCCGCCCGCAGGGCGGCCCAGGTCAGACCCATAGAAGCCCTCCGCGCAGAATGAGATTCGATGTAGACAGTTTCCGGGAGATTGCGGATTCGCTCGTCCGCAACAAGAGCAGGAGCCTGCTCACCGGCTTCGGCGTGTTCTGGGGCGTGTTCATGCTGCTGTTCATGCTGGGCGGCGGCGACGGGATGAAGCAGATGATCACCTCCAACTTCGAGGGTTTCGCCACCAACACCTGCATCATGGTCTCCTCGCAGACCAGCGAGCCGTACAAGGGTTTCAAGGAAGGCCGTTACTGGAACCTCACCTACACCGACGTCGAGCGGCTGCGGCAGATGATGCCGGACCTGGAGACCGTCACGCCGGTCATCGCCTCCTGGGGCGGACAGATCGTCAACGGCACCTACACCGCCAGCGGCAGCGTCAAAGGCATCCAGGCGGACTACCGCAAGATCGAAGAGCCCCGCATCAAATACGGACGTTACCTTAACGAGACCGACATCCTGCAGGAGCGCAAGGTCTGCGTGATCGGCAAGCGCATCTACAAGGACCTTTTCCCCGACGGGGGCGATCCCTGCGGGGAATTCATCCAGGTGGGCCCCGTCTTCTACCAGATCGTGGGCGTGGATTACAGCAGCGGCAACATCAGCATCAACGGCCGCGCCGACCAGACCGTGAGCGTCCCGCTCCCGGTGGCGCAGAAGATCTACAACCGCGGCAAGGTCGTGGACCTGGTCTGCGTGACGGGCAAGTCCGGGGTGCGGATGTCCGACCAGGAACCGCGCATGCGTGAGATCCTCGCGCGGCAGCACCAGTTCAACGCGAAGGACAAGCAGGCGCTGGTGATCATCAACACCGAGCAGCTCTTCTCCCTGGTGGACAATCTTTTCCGGGGCGTGAACTTCCTGATCCTGCTGATCGGACTCGGGACCATCCTCGCGGGCGTGATCGGCGTGAGCAACATCATGATGGTCACGGTCCGGGAGCGCACCACCGAGATCGGCATCCGGCGCGCCATCGGCGCCACCCCGCGCGACATCCTCTCGCAGATCATCTTCGAAAGCATTGCGCTCACGCTGGTGGCGGGCTCGTTCGGCATCGTGTTCTCCGTGCAGCTGCTGCGGTTGCTGGAGACGATCGTGCGGATGAACCCGGACAATCCGGCCGCCAGCTTCCAGATCGGTTTCTGGACGGCCGTGCTGGCGGCAGCGCTGCTGACCGCGCTGGGCGTGATCGCGGGCCTGGCCCCGGCCTCGCGCGCCATGTCCATCAAGCCCGTGGACGCCATGAGAGACGAATAATAAATAAAAACCAACGATATGAAACGGATTTTCAAGTACATCATTTTCGCGCTGATCGCGGTGATCTTCATCGGGACCTTCGTGTTCCTGTTCAAGAACTCCCGGCCGGCCAAGGTCGAGTACCAGGAGCTGGAGGCGACCTACGCCGACATCAACCGCACCACGGTCGTGACCGGCAAGATCGAGCCGCGCAACGAGGTGAACGTCAAGCCGCAGATCAACGGCATCATCGCCGAGCTCTACAAAGAGGCCGGCCAGCAGGTCAAGGAAGGGGAGGTGATCGCCAAGCTCCGCGTCATCCCGGACATGAACTCCCTGAGCTCCGCCCAGTCCCGCGTGCGCCTGTCCGAGATCAACCTCAAGCAGGCGAAGACCAACTACGAGCGCGAGAAGGCCCTCTACGACAAGAAACTCGTCAGCGACGAGGAATACGACCAGGTCCTGCAGGCCTACAACCAGGCGCAGGAGGAAGCCGCCGCGGCCAAGGAGTCGCTGGAGGTCATCCGCGACGGCGTGTCCTCGCGCAACACCACCGGCAGCTCCACCCTGGTCCGCTCCACGATCACCGGCCTGATCCTCGACATCCCGGTCAAGGTGGGCAATTCCGTGATCCAGGCGAACACGATGAACGACGGTACGACCGTGGCGACGGTGGCCAACATGGCCGACCTCATCTTCGACGGCAACATCGACGAGACAGAGGTGGGGTCGCTCGTGGAGGGCATGCCGATGCAGATCAGCATCGGCGCGCTGCCCGACTACAGCTCCGAAGCGGCCCTGGAGTACATTTCGCCGAAGGCGGTCGAGAACAACGGTGCCAACCAGTTCGAGATCAAGGCGGCCCTGAAGGTCAATTCCGACTACGTGATCCGCTCCGGCTACAGCGCCAACGCGGAGATCGTGCTGGAGACGCTCACGAGCGTGCTCTCAATCCCGGAAAGCGCCCTGGACTTCGACGGCGACGACACGTACGTGTACCGCAAGACCGCGTCCGGCGGCTATGAGCGCGTGCAGGTCGAGACCGGCCTGAGCGACGGGGTCACCATCCAGATCAAGAGCGGCCTGCAGGCGGGCGACAAGCTCCGCGGTCCGCAGATCATCAAAACCGAGGAAGACGATGCGTAGGATCAGCTTTTACCTGACGTTCGCCGCGCTGCTGTGCGGCGGCGCCGCCCAAGCCCAGAACGGCCCCTGGAGCCTTTCGGACTGCATCAATTACGCCCTGGAGCACAACCTGAGCGTGCAGCAGAGCGAACTCACCGTGGAGCAGCGGGAAGTGGAGCTGAACACGGCGCAGAACCGCCGCCTGCCGACGGTCAGCGCCTCCGCTTCGGAGAACCTCTCCTTCGGCCGCGGCCTCACGGCGGACAATACCTATTCCAATTCGAATACGACCTCGACTTCCTTCTCCCTGGGCGGCAACGTGCCCGTCTTCCAGGGTTTCCAGATCACCAACGGCATCAAGCTCAGCGAGCTGAACCTGACCGCGGCGACGGCCGACCTGGAGAAGGCGCGCGACGACATCCGCGTGGCCGTGGCCCAGGCTTACGTGCAGATCCTCTACAACCAGGAGCTGCTGCGCGTGGCCCGCGAGCAGGCCGCGCATGACGAGGAGCTGCTGGAGCAGATCCGGGAGCGGCTCGAGGTCGGCAAGGTGAGCGCCGCGGAAGTGTCCGCGCAGCAGGCCACCCTGGCCCAGAGCCGCCAGTCGGCCATCCAGGCGGAGGGCAACCTCAACATCGCCCTGCTTGACCTGACGCAGCTGCTGGAACTCCCTTCCCCGGAGGGTTTCTCCATCGTCACGCCCGAGGTCGGCGACCCGGCGCAGACCCTGCTGATGCGCCCGGAGGCCATCTATGAGGAGGCCGTTGCCGTGAAGCCGGCCGTGGAGGCAGCCAGGCTGAACGTGGACTACGCGGAGCTGGGCATCGCCCGCGCCAAGGGCGCCTACCTCCCGACGCTGTCGCTCAGCGGCGGCCTGGGGTCCAATTTCTACACCAATTCCAAGTTCGCGTCCGACCCCTTCGGCACGCAGCTCAAGAACAATTTCAGCCAGTACGTCGGCCTGTCGCTGAACATCCCCATCTTCCAGGGCTTCTCCGTGCGCAACAACGTCCGCACGGCCGAGCTCAGCTACAAGGGACAGCAGATCCAGCTGGAGAGCGTCAAGAAGGCGCTCTACAAGGAGATCCAGCAGGCCTACTACAACGCCGTCACGGCGCAGGCCCGTTATGCGGGCAGCCGCGAGACGGAGGAGAGCGCCCGGCAGCATTACGAGCTGACCGAGGAGAAGTACAAGGTGGGCAAGGCCGGCGTGGCCGACTATAACGACGCCCGCAACAGCTGGCTGCGTGCCGAATCGGAGTACATCCAGGCGCGCTACCAGTGCCTCTACCAGACCAAGCTGCTGGATTTCTATCGCGGGCGCGACCTGCAGTTCTGATATTTATTTCGTATCTTTGCGGAAGGAAAAAGCGAATGCGAATGGCCTTCCGGGAGATCGAGAGAAAGTTTCTGGTCGCCGGTGACTTCCGAGGGGAGGTCTCCGGCGCCAGCCGTATTGTACAGGGCTTCCTGAGCACGGCTCCGGGACGCACCGTCCGGGTGCGGATCCGCGGGGAGAAGGGCTATCTGACCGTGAAGGGACCGGCGCAGGGGCTGGCGCGTTTCGAGTGGGAGAAGGAGATCCCGGCCGACGAGGCGGAGCAGCTGCTCGCGCTGTGCGGGCCGGGCGTGATCGACAAGACGCGGCACCTCGTCCCCGCTCCGGACGGACACGTCTGGGAGGTGGACGAGTTCCACGGCGACAACGAGGGCCTGGTCGTGGCGGAAATCGAGCTGGAGCGTGAGGACGAGCCGTTCGGGCGGCCCGCCTGGCTGGGGGAGGAGGTCACGGAAGACCACCGCTACTGCAATTCGTCCCTGACGAAGCATCCGTACAAAGAATGGAAAAACAACACGCTATGAGCAAGACCGTACTCGTGTCCGGCGGTGCCGGATTCATCGGCAGCCACGTGACCGTGGAGCTCGCGCAGGCGGGCTACGACGTGGTGATCGCCGACAACTTCTCCAACTGCGACGAGACCAACTACAAGGGTGTCTGCGCCATCCTCGGCAAGGAGATGCCGCTGGTCCGGATGGACTTCTGCGACAAGGCCGCCGTGGACGCCCTCTTCGCGAAGTACCCCATCGACGCGGTCATCCATTTCGCCGCCTTCAAGGCGGTGGGCGAGTCCGTCTCGGAGCCCCTGAAATACTACCGCAACAACCTCCAGTCGTTCATCAACATCCTCGACGCGGCGCGCGCGAAAGGCGGCTGCAACGTCCTCTTTTCCTCGTCGGCGACGGTCTATGGCCAGACGGAGGACCTCCCCGTGACGGAGCGGAGCCCGCGCCAGCCGGCGGAGTCGCCCTACGGCAACACGAAGACGATGTGCGAGGACATCCTGCGCGACAGCGTGAAGGCGTATGCGGGCGTGCGCGGCATCGCGCTGCGCTATTTCAACCCCATCGGGGCGCATCCCTCCGCGCTGATCGGCGAGCTGCCGCGCGGCGTGCCCAACAACCTCGTGCCCTTCATCACCCAGACGGCCGTGGGCAAGCGCGAATGCCTGTCGGTGTTCGGCAACGACTATCCCACGCCGGACGGGACCTGCCTGCGCGATTTCATCGACATCGTGGACCTGGCGAAGGCGCATGTCTGCGCGGTGGCGCGGATGCTGGAAGGCAGGATGAAGGCGGAGTATGAGATCTTCAACGTCGGCACCGGCCGGCCGCTGTCCGTACTGGAGCTGATCACCGCCTTCGAGAAGGTCAACGGGGTGAAACTCAACTGGAAATTCGCCCCGCGCCGTCCCGGTGACGTGGTCGCCATCTGGGCGGATCCGACCCTCGCGGAGCAGGAGCTCGGCTGGAAGGCGGAGCGCAGCATCGAGCAGACCCTCGCCGCCGCGTGGGCCTGGGAGCGGCGCCTGGCCGGCCTGTCATCCTGAGCAAAGCGAAGGATCCCATGTACATCGGCCTGATATCCGACACCCACGGCGTCTTCTCCGACGGCTTCCGGAAGTTCCTGGAGCCGGTGGACGTGATTTGGCATGCCGGTGACTTCGGCGGGGGCCTGTCCTTCGCCGACAGCATCGCGGCGTTCAAGCCGCTAGTGGGCGTGGCCGGCAACTGCGACGGGCAGGACATCCGCCGCGAATACCCTCTGCACCAATACCTGGAGGTCCAGGGCATGAAGGTCCTGATGACCCATATCGGCGGCTCCCCGGGGCACTACGACCTGCGCGCCGCCGCCCTGATCGACCGCTACAAGCCCGACGTGTTCATCTGCGGGCACTCCCATATCCTGAAGGTCATGCAGGACCACCGCTACCACTTCCTGTACATCAATCCCGGTGCCGCGGGCATCCAGGGCTGGCACGTCGTGCGGACTGCATTGCGCTTCCGCATCGAGGCGGGGGAGGTGAAGGATATGGAAGTCTTCGAACTGCCGCGTTAAACTATTTAAAACAATGAGAGAGAGATTTGTCTGTTTCCTTTTCATCCTGTCACTATGTCTGGTATCGGGCCCCGTCCGGGCGCAGGAGCCGGCCGATTCCCGGCTCGAACAGCTCGAGGGCATCGTGGTCACGGCCAACCGTCTCCCCTCTTTCCTGGGGGAGAGCGTGCGCATCGTAACCGTGCTGGACAGCCTGGCCATCGCCACGATCCCAGCCTCCAATATCAACGACCTGCTCAAGTTCGCCGTGGGCGTGGATGTCCGGCAGCGCGGCCCCGAAGGGGTCCAGACCGACATCAGCCTGCGCGGCGGCACTTGTGAGCAGATCGCCGTCCTGCTGGACGGCATCTGCATCTCGGATCCGCAGACCGGACACAATTCGGCGGATTTCCCGGTGCCCGTCTCCGAGATCGAGCGCATCGAGATCCTCGAGGGACCGGCGGCGCGCACCTATGGCACCTCGTCCCTGCTCGGCGCCATCAACATCGTCACCCGCAAGGCTGCGCGCAGCGGTGTGGAAGTGCGCCTGGAAGGCGGCTCGTTCGGCCTGCTGTCGGGCGCGGCCAGCGTGCAGGCGGCCGGCCGGAAGGTCCGGAACGCCCTGTCCGCGGACTACACCCGGAGCGACGGCTACACCCGGAACCGCGAGGGGGGCCTCAACATGGATTTCAAGTCCTTCAAGGCTTTCTACCGGGGAGATGCGGACCTGCGTGACTTCCGGCTCAGCTGGCACGCGGGCACTTCCGTGAAGGATTTCGGGTCGGGGACCTTCTATTCCCCCCGGTTCGACGACCAGTTCGAGCACACCTTCAAGACCTTCGTGGCCGTGCAGGGCGAGTCTGCGGGCTTCCTGCATCTCCGCCCGCGGGTGTACTGGAACCACGGGGAAGACCGCTTCGAGCTGTTCCGCGCGAAGCCGGACCGCTATCCGTTCAACTACCACCGCACGAACGTCATCGGGGCCAACCTGGACGCCTGGGTGGAGACGGCCCTGGGGCGGACGGCCTTCGGGGCCGAAGTCCGCAATGAAGGGATCGTCAGCACCAACCTCGGCGAGCCGCTGGAAGCCGAAAAGCCGGTCCCGGGGCACGACGCCAGCTACAAGTGCGGCCTGAACCGCACGGACATCAGTTTCTTCGTCGAGCACAACGTCACCCTCTCCCGGTTCTCCTTCTCCGGCGGCGCCAGCCTCTCCCGCAACACGGGCAACGACGAGGGCTTCCGGCTCTATCCGGGCGCGGACGCCAGCTTCACGCTCTCGCCGCGGCTGAAACTGTACGCCTCGTACAACAGCTCCCTGCGCATGCCTTCCTTCACGGAGCTCTATTATTCGGTCGGAGGCTACAAGGCGGACAAGAACCTCCGCGCGGAGAAGATGCAGTCCGTGGAGGCCGGGTTCAAGTACCATGCCCCGGGCATGCGGATCGTGGGAAGCGTGTACTGCCTGGACGGGCGCGACCTCATCGACTGGATCCGGGACCTCTCGGTCGCGGACGCTCCCTGGCAGTCGGTCAACCACGCCCGGATCAAGTCGCTGGGCGGCGAGATCACGGCGCGCCTCGAGCCTGCCGTGCTGCTGAAGCGGTCGCGGTTTCCCGTCAGGAGCCTCTCCGCGAGCTACGCCCACATCACCCAGGACAAGAAGGCCGAGCCGGGCATCCAGTCCTATTATGCCCTGGAGTACCTGCGCAACAAGGTCGTGCTCCAGGCCGACCTGAAGTTCTTCGAGAAGCTTTCCGTCGAACTCTCCTGGCGCTGGCAGGACCGCGTGGGCAGCTATGAGCAGTACCGGGACGGGAAGGGCACGGGAGAAGTCGTTCCCTATGAGCCCTACAGCCTCGTGGACAGCAGGCTGTCCTGGGATGAGAAGAAGTGGTCCGTTTGGCTGGAAGCCGACAACCTGCTGAACGCCAGATACTTCGACCACGGAAACATCCCCCAGCCCGGCATCTGGGCCAAGGTCGGGGTCATCTGGAGGGCGTTTTGAGTTTTTTTTCAACTTTTTTCCAACCTTTCCCTCCCCATCTGCGTTATAGCTATGAAACCTCTCCGGACGGGAGGGGAAAAGAAAAAGAAGTTGAACCCTTTAATACATTGGAATTATGTCTGAGATTTTTGTCACCGCCATCCTGCCCATCTGCATTTGCGTCGTATTGCCCGTGTTGATCGTCTTCATCGTCGGACGTGTCCGCCAGAACGAGACCAACCGCAAGGCGGAGATCGTCCTGAAGGCCATCGAGAACGGCCAGAGCATCGATCCGGAGCTGTTCAAGACATCCGGGCCGAAGAAAAAGACCATCAAGGAAAACCTGCTTGAGAAGCTCAACGGAGCCTGCATCACCAGCCTCATGGGCGTTGCCTTCCTGGTTATCTATCTGACCCGGTGCACAAACGGATTCTATGATTCTTATCTTCCCTATGCCGCCGGCGCGATGCTGGCTGTCGGAATCGGCCTCTTTGTCTCTTATTTTTCCGGGAAAAAGTTGCTGGCCAAGGAGATCGAGGCGGAGGAGAAAGACCTTCTGGAGCGCAAGTAAACCATGACCCGGGAGCAATTCATCTCCGAGGTAAGGGCATGTCAGGGACGGCTGCGGCGGTTCCTGGCATCGCTGTGCGGAGATGCAGCCCTGGCCGACGATCTCGCGCAGGAGGCGCTGACGCGGGCCTACGTGAGCTCAGGCGGCTTCCGGGGCAACTTCAAGGCCTGGGTTTTCCGCATTGCCTACAATTGCTTTATCGACAACCTGCGCCGGGTGCAGGCACCTGCGGCTTCGCTGGATTCTCCGGAAGCGCTGCACGTAGCAGACAGGGCCGCCTCGGATGCCTCTTTCCGGCACGAGGAGTTGCAGCGGGCGCTCGTGCGTATCCCGGAGAAGGAGCGGACGGCCATCGTCCTGCATTATTTCGAAGATCTGAAGGTCCAGGAGATCGCCGCCATCATGCAGATCCCCGCCGGGACGGTCAAATATCATCTCTCAGTGGGAAGGGACCACCTCAGACAATACATCCGCTTATGAAAAAAGATATAGAACAATACCTGCGCGACAATGCGCCCGGGATCCCGGACGAGGGGCAGTTCCTCATCGAGACGAACGCCCGCCTGCGCAACGTCGAAGGCATCAAGCAGACCGTGGACACCGAGCGCCGCCGCGGGCGGTCGATCCTGATCATCACGCTGGTCGCGGGCCTCGTGCTCGGGTGCCTGGCCACACTCCTGGTGCTCTTCTACCCTGCCCGGAGCGCAGCGGACAGCTCCGCCTTCATCCAGGCGCTGGAGGCGCTGCGCGCCGGGCGGGAGTTCCTCTTCGGGGGCATTGCCCTGCTTTCCATCGCACTGGGCGTCGTGTCCCTGGGCAAGAAGCGGCAGACCCTGTAAGGAGGCCTTACATACAAGACAGATAGACGGCGGCAGCGGCGGCGATGAAATCGCGGACGCTGACAGGCTCGGCGACGACACCACCTCCCGCATCTACAAAATCCACTTCGAGGGGCTGTAGCGAGAGAAAATAATCAAAAATTTATTACGAATAGTTGCGCAGTTAATTTTATTAGCTATCTTTGCTGAAAAGAAACTGCGCTTATGAAACGTCTGACCCGAAAGGAAGAGGTCATCATGAACCACTTCTGGGACCGCGGGCCCCTGTTTGTGAGAGAGTTGCGGGAGTTGTACCCGGAGCCGAGGCCCCATTTCAGCACGCTCTCCACCCAGGTGCGCACGCTTCAGGAGGAGGGGTTTATCGACCATAAGGCCTATGGCCCCACCTATCAGTATTTCGCGAAAGTGTCGCGCGAAGACTACAAGCAGCGTTCGCTGGTGGGCCTCATCGACAAGTATTTCGACAATTCCTACATCAATGCGGTGTCCGCGCTGGTGAAGGAGGAGAAGATCTCGGTCGAGGAGCTGAAGGAGCTCATCGACCTGATCGAAAATCATAATTAGCCATGCAAACCTTCCTGATTTATGAAGGCAAGGTGGCGGCGGCGCTGCTGGTCTTCTACCTGTTCTACCGTTTTCTGTTGAAGAAGGAGACTTTTCACCGGCTCAACCGGGGGGTACTGGTGGGTACGGCCGTGCTTTCGTTTCTGCTGCCGCTGTGCATCATCACCATTCATAAGACGCAGGAACTGCCTGCGGTGGAATCCGTGGAGACCCTGGTGCTGGGCGGGGAGGCGGCCGCGGAGCCGGCCCTCGTGGGCGGGGCCCTGGCGGTGGCCGCCGTCCCATGGTGGCCCCTGGCGCTGGCCGTCCTTTTCTTCGCCGGCGTGGTCTTCGTGCTCATCCGTGCGGCAATTTCCCTTCTCTCCATCCGGCGGATTATCCGCCGGGGCGAATGCGTCCGGGAGGAGGACGGCGTCAGGATCATCGTCACGGAGCGTGACATCGATCCGTTCAGCTGGATGCGTTACATCGTGCTCTCACGCAAGGACTGGGCGGCGGAGCACGCCACGATCCTGACGCACGAGCAGGCGCACATCGCTTTCGGCCATTCGGCCGAGCTGCTGCTGGTGGACCTCCTGTCGGCCCTCCAGTGGTTCAACCCCGCCATCTGGATGCTCCGTGCAGACCTGCAGGAACTCCATGAATATGAGGCGGACGACGCCGTGCTCCGGAGCGGGGCCAACCTCAGGGAATACCAATATCTGCTAATAAGAAAAGCTGTCAGCAAGAGCGGCTACTCGGTTGCCAACAGCTTTAATCACAGTATCCTTAAAAATCGTATTACTATGATGTCAAAAACCAAATCTTCGGCGCTACGGGGACTCCGGGTCCTCTACGCCATGCCGCTTGTCGGCATCTGCCTTGCGGCCAACGCCCAGACGGTCATCGACTACAAAGGTAGTGAAAATCCGCAAACAAAGTACTATCTCGAGCCGACAGCCATCAATCTGACGGTCATTCAGGAAGGGAATGATGTCGAGTATTTCGTCAACGGCGAGAACGTTGCCTTGGACGCCATTGGCGATAAGGTCTCCGAAGCCCGCGGCGACGACGCCTCTGCCTATGTGAACATCATCGGCAATCCGGGGCTGAAATCCGGCAGGATCCAGGAGGTGAAGGAAGAGCTCCGCAAGGTCCGCGCCCTGAAGATCCAGTACAAGTGCCGCCCGGACGTCGAGGTTCAGCGACGGCTCGATCCGTCCGGCCTGGGGAAAGACCTCGTCGAATTCATGGCTTCCTCCAAGGAGGGCGACGTCCAGATCCGGCTCAACGACGAAGATAGGCTGCTGTATATCAGGGGCAAGAGTAACCATGACTATGTCGTACTCAACCAGGAAGACCTGTTCGCCCTGGCGAAGCAGGACATCGGGAAGAACAACGGCATTTCCTACTTCTTTGTCATCGACGACAACTCCTCCTACGGTGCCTACTCTGCAGCCGTCCAGTCCGTCCACGACGCATTCGTCGCCGTTCGCGAAGACCTGGCCATGGCTACCTACGGCCGGCCGTACGCCAAGCTGGAGATGGCGCAGCAGGACGAACTGCTCGAGAAGTGCCGCGTGAGGATCTACGAGACCGGGAAATAAACCAGGTATTTGCCGCTCACAAAGAAATGGCAGCAACATTATCCCGAATCGGGGTTCCCGAATCGGGATTTTTTCTATTTTTGTATTGTTATGGCGACGAAAGCGAAGACGGTTTACTATTGCACCTCGTGCGGTAACGAGAGCCCCAAGTGGATGGGGCGCTGCCCCGCGTGCGGGGAATGGAACACCCTGGTGGAGGCGCCCGCGGAGCCGAAGAAAAGCGCGGCGGGCGGCGGCCGCGGCAGTGCGGCCGCGCGCTCGGAACGCCGCCCGCAAGCCCTGCATGAAATCGATTATTCGCAGGAAGCCCGCATTTCCCTCGGCATGGCCGAGGTGGACCGGATCCTCGGCGGCGGCATGGTGCCCGGCTCGCTGGTACTGATCGGCGGCGAGCCGGGCATCGGCAAGTCCACCCTCAGCCTGCAGATCCCGCTGTGCTGCAAGGATTTGCAGACGCTGTACGTGACCGGTGAGGAGAGTGCCCGGCAGGTGGGCATGCGCGCCCGGCGCCTGGGCGGGGACGACAGCAACTGCGCCATCTTCTGCGAAACCCTGATCGATGCCGTGATCGCCGAGGCGGAGGCCCGGCGGCCCGACCTGATGATCGTGGACTCCGTGCAGACCATGTACACCGAGTCGGTGGACTCCGCCCCGGGCTCCGTGAGCCAGGTACGGGAGGTGGCCGCCGCGCTGCTGCGCTTCGCCAAGGACAGCGGCGTGCCCGTGATCCTGATCGGGCACATCACCAAGGACGGCTTCATCGCCGGCCCGAAGATCCTCGAGCACATCGTGGACGTGGTCCTGCAGTTCGAGGGCGAAAACCGGGGCTCCTACCGGATCCTGCGGAGCATCAAGAACCGTTTCGGATCGACCTCCGAGCTCGCCGTCTTCGAGATGACGGGGACCGGCCTGCGCGAGGTCGCCAACCCGTCCGAGCTGCTGATCCCGATGCATGAGCAGGGGCTCAGCGGCACGGCCATCGCCGCCACGCTGGACGGCACGCGCCCGATGCTTTTTGAGGTGCAGGCGCTCGTGAGTTCGGCCGTGTACGGCACGGCGCAGCGCAGTGCGACGGGCTTCGACGCCCGTCGGCTCAATATGCTGCTGGCCGTGCTGGAGAAGCGCGCCGGCTTCCACCTCAGCGCGAAGGACGTCTTCCTCAACATGGCCGGCGGCCTCAAAGTGAGCGACCCGGCCGTGGACCTCGCGGTCATCTGCGCCGTGCTGTCCTCCAATTTCGATTTCGCCATCCCGCCGGACGTCTGCTTCGCCGGCGAAGTCGGCCTGAGCGGCGAGATCCGCCCCGTGGGGCAGGTCGAACGCCGCGTGCAGGAGGCCGCCCGGCTGGGATTCAAGCGGATCTTCGTGTCCTCGTTCTCCAAGCTGGACCTGAAGCCCGAGGGCATCCGCATCGTCAAGGTCGCCGACGTCCCGGCGCTGGTCAAGGCGCTGTTCAAGTAGCTTATGGAACTGTTTTTCTCCGACGACGTCCAGGACGCCCGGATCCGGCTGGATCCGGAGGAGTCCGCGCACCTGGTCCGCGTGCTGCGGCACCGCGCGGGCGATGAGGTGTCCGTCATCGACGGGCGCGGGACGCTCTACCACTGTGTGCTGGAACTGGCCGACGCCAAGGGCGCCGAGGTGCGCATCATGCGCGCGGAGCCCGGCTTCGGCGCACACCCCTACCACCTTACGATGGCGGTCTGTCCGACCAAGAACATCGACCGCTACGAGTGGTTCGTGGAGAAGGCCACCGAGATCGGCGTGGACGTGGTCGCGCCGGTGATCGGCGAGCGCTCCGAGCGCAGGGTCCTCAAGACGGACCGCCTGCGCCGCATCGCGCTCTCCGCCGCGAAGCAGTCGCTCAAGGCCGCCATCCCGGCCGTTGCCGAGCCTATCAGCGTCCGCGATTTCATCGCCGCCGCCCCCGCCGATGCCCTGAAGCTCATCTGCTATTGTTTCGACGATGTCGAACGGCAGCAGATTCAGAATCTGCTGCCGTCAAAGGAGATTATCATCTTGATCGGACCGGAGGGGGATTTCAGCCCCGAAGAGGCCGCGCTGGCGCGGGAGCGCGGGTGGATCCCGGTGTCGCTCGGCGACAGCCGCCTGCGGACGGAAACGGCCGCGGTTGTTGCTGCCACGGCCGTTTACCTGAATTCGACTAATCTTTAATTGCGGCGGGCGCCGCTGTCTAGATGCTGACCTCCACGGCCTGGAGGTCGGCATCCCGCGAGGAGCCTCCGTAGAGCAGCTGGTAGCGGCCGGGCTTGACGGAGAGTTCGTCGATGGAGGCGTCGTAGGACTCGAAAGCGCCGCTGCCCAGCTCCACGGTGACGTTGGCCGTCTGGCCGGCAGGGATCTTCACGCGGGCAAAGCCCTTGAGCGACTTGATGGGCGCATCGGGATCGTCGAGGGACTTGACATAGACCTGGACCACCTCCTCGCCGTCGCGGGAGCCGGTGTTGGTCACGGGCACCGTAAGCTTCATCGCGGCCGGTTTGCCCTGGACCCTGGCCTTGCCGTAGTCGAACGTGGTGTAGCTGAGGCCGTAGCCGAAGGCGTAGAGCGGCTCGCCGCGGAAGTAGCGGTAGGTGCGGTTCGCCATCGAATAATCCGTGAAGTCCGGCAACTGGCTGGTGGAGGCGTAGAAGGTGACCGGCAGGCGCCCGGCGGGGTTGTAGTCGCCGAAGAGCACGTCCGCGACGGCGAGGCCGCAGGCCTGTCCGCCGTACCATGCCTGCAGGAGGGCGTCGTACTGCTTCTCCACGCTGCCGAATGCGATGGCGGAACCGGACACGTTCACCAGGACGACCGGTTTGCCGGTGGCGTCCATCGCGGCGAGCAGCTGCTGCTGGATCGCCGGCAGTTCGATGTCGGTGCGGTCGTGACCCTCACCTTCCTCGTTGGAGGAGATGCCGCTGACCATCACGATCACGTCCGCGTCCTTCACGCGCTGCGCCACGCCCGCCAGGTCCACCGGACGGCGGCTGTAGAGGTCGAAGGAGAAGGAAGCCGAACGGGCTTCCGGCTGGGCGAGCTCGATGCTTACGTCATAGGTCTGGCCGGCCACCACGGGGAAGGTTGTCGGTGCGAAACCGCGGAACCCGCCGAAGCCGCCGAAGCGCGGCGCTTCGGTCTGCTCGGAAACGGTCTTGCCGTTCACGGTGAGCATGTATTTGCCGCTGCCGCGTACAGAGTAGGCCATGTCGCCGGTGTAGTCGGCGGTAAAGCTGCCGCTGTAGCGGGCGGAGAAGCCCGTCAGGTTCAGGCCTTCCGTCCAGGCGCAATCCTCGTGCGCGAGGGCGGGAGAGGTGGTGTTGAGCGTGAGAGGCTCGTCGTAGTCGACCGCCGCCACCACGTTGCCGCCGAATTCGGTGTCGTTGAAATAATCGGCGTGGAGGCCCTTGCCGCCGTTCATCCGGGCGAGGTAGTGGGTGGTGATGAAAGGCTCCACGAGGTCGCAGCCCCGCTCATAGATGATGTTGGCACCGGGGGCCGCCGCGCGGATGGCCTCCAGGATGGTCTGGGTGTTGGCGGCGGTGGGGAAGCCGTTGTAGTTGCCCAGGATGACGCGGGCGTCGTCGGCGTTCGGGCCGACCACCGCGATGGTGACGCCCTCCTTGCGGAGCGGAAGGATACCGTTCTCATTCTTCAGGAGCACGATGGCTTCGCGGGCGGCCTTGGCGGCCAGTTCGGTATGGGCGGCGCTGCTGAGCGTCTCCTCGCCGAGCGCGGCCCAGGGAAGCTTCTCCGCCGGGTCGAACATGCCCAGCCTGATGCGGGCTTCGAGGATGCGGCGCACGCTCACGTCGATGTCCGCTTCGGAGATGAGGCCCTTCTGGATGGCTTCGGTCAGGGATTTGTAGCTCGTGCCGCACTCCACGTCGGTGCCGGACAGGACTGCGTCGGCGGAGGCGCTGGCCGCGTCGGGATGAGTGCCGTGCTGGCGGGTGTTGTAGAAGTCGCCGATGGCGCCGCAGTCGGACACGACGATGCCGCTGAATCCCCATTTTTCGCGCAGGATCTGCTGCAGGAGCCGGTCGCTGGCGCAGCAGGGCTCGTCCTCATAGCGCTGGTAGGCGCACATCACTTCCTGCACGTTGGCGTCCTTCACGATGGAGCGGAAAGCCGGGAGGTAGGTCTCCCACAGGTCGCGCATCGACACGGAGGCGTTGAAGCGGTGGCGGTCCGCCTCGGGCCCGCTGTGGACGGCGAAATGCTTCGCGCAGGAGTGCAGCTTGAAATACCTTTTGTCATTGCCCTGCATGCCCCTGACGGTCTGGACACCCATCACGCCGTTGAGGTAGGGGTCCTCGCCGGGAGTCTCCTGCCCGCGTCCCCAGCGGGGATCGCGGAAAATGTTGACGTTCGGGCACCAGAACGACAGGCCGTTGTGCCAGATGTTGCCGTTCGGCTGGGTCACGCCCATCTGGTGGTGGTCGGTGGTGTTCCAGACGGCGCGCGCCTCGTCGGACACGGCCGTGTAGATTTCCAGCTGCTGGGGCGCGTCGAAGGTGGCGCCCAGGGCGATCACCTGCGGGAACACGGTCACATCGTCGTAGCAGATGCCGTGGCAGGCTTCGTTCCACCAGTTGTAGGCGGGGATGTCCAGCCTGTCCACGGACACGGAGCCGTTCATCATCAGGCCGATCTTTTCTTCCGGGGTCAGCAGGGAGAGCAGGTTGTCCGCGCGCTTCTCCACGGATAGGTTCGGATTCTGGAAGGGGTAGTCGTAGTGCTTGCACCCGACGGCGAGCAGCGCAAGAGCTGCCGTGCAGAGGAATAATCTCGCTTTCACAGGTATGGCTTTTATGGGTTTGTCTTCAGATGGTTCAGGGCCGGAGGATCTCGACTTCGCCGCCGAGGCCGAGCTTGATGATCTGCGAGGAGCGGCCCGTGGCGCCGTAGCCGAAGGGCTTCGGCACGACGTAATCGACCGCTGCCTTGATCTCTTCCGGAATGTCCGCGAATGAAGCGGGCGTAGGCTCGCCGGAGATGTTGGCGGAGGTGCTCACGAGCGGGCGGCGCAGGCGCCTTACCAGCTCGCGGCAGAAGGCGCCGGCGGTGAGCCCGCCCTTCGGGGCCGGCTTCTTCGGCGCTTCCGCGTCGCTGTCTTCTTCTGGAACCACCGGGATGCGGATCCCGACGGAACCGTCTTCCGCGACGGCGTTGGGGGCCAGGTACTGGGCGCCGGGATAGATGATGGTCATCGGGGCGTCGTTGACCTCGACGAGGTCGATGGCGATGGAGGGGATGGTCTTGATGTATTTGGCGACCATGTCGAGGTCGCAGGCCAGCAGCACGAGGGACTTGGCCTCGGAGCGGCGCTTGATTTCGAAGACGCGCGAGACGGCCTTTTCGTCGGTGGCGTCGCAGCCGATGCCCCAGACGGTGTCGGTGGGGTAGAGGATGACGCCGCCTTCGCGGAGGACCTTCACGGCTTCCTGGATAACGGGTGCACTGTCCATATCAGAGTCGGTTTTGGTCAAACAACACGCCGCGTTTGCGCCACCACAGGATCATCAGCCAGCCGATGAGCATGCCGCCCAGGTGGGCGAAATGCGCGATGCCGCTCGCGAGGCCGGTCACGCCGGTGAGGAGCTCGATGACGGCGAAGACCACGACCATCCACTTGGCGCTGAGCGTGACGGGCGGGAAGAGCAGGGTCATCCGGGATTCCGGGAAGAGCATCGCGTAGCCCATCAGCACGCCGTAGATGGCGCCGGAAGCGCCCACGGTCGGGGTCATCTTGATCATCTCGATGTTCTGCAGGGCCCTTGCGCTGCCCTGCGCCACGCCGTCCATGTAGGCCTGCATCTGCAGGTACTCCACCCCGAGGTGCAGCGCGACGGCGCCGAAGCCGCAGATGAAGTAGAAGAGCAGGAACTTCTTCGGCCCGATGATGCGCTCGACCACGCCGCCGAAGATCAGCAGCGTGTACATGTTGAAGAAGATGTGCCAGAAGCCGCCGTGCATGAACATGTGCGTGACCACCTGCCACCAGCGGAAGAAGGGGGAGGTGGGGTAGAACAGGGCGAAGGTGCCGATCATGAATTCCTGGTTGATCAGGGTCGCGACGAAGATGATCACGTTGATGATGATCAGGTTCTTGGTGACCGTCGGCAGCGAGGCGAGGAAGCCCCCGCCGCCACCGTTGTTTCCACCGTAGTAGTATGCCATGCTAGAATCGTTTTTCTATGTCCGGCAGGGGGACGATGCTGACGATGCGCCGCCCGCCGGGGGTCAGTTCGGCGTTGTCGCTTGCAAAAAGCGTGTCAATGAGCCGCTGCGCCTCCTGCGGTGAGGCGGGCGGATCGGCGTGGGAGGCCCCCAGGGTGGCGAATTTCTCCGCCATGCGCTGCTGCATCAGCTCCGACAGGGCGTCCTTGTCCTCTGACAAAATGTACATGAGGTCGCTGACAAGCTGCTCGACCTTGCCGGGCTCGCAGCTGTAGCCTTCCGGCACGCCGTTCACGACCACGGTGTCCGTGCCGAAGGGGGCGATGTCGAAGCCCAGGCTCCCCAGCAGCGCCGCGTGCTCCTCGAACAGGAGGCGCTGCGCCGCGCCGACCTGCACCTGCACGGGGAAGAGGGCGGTCTGCGTGACGTGCGCCTGTCCGGCGAGCGCGCGAAGGACCTGTTCGTAGAGGATGCGCTCGCGGGCGCGGGCGATGTGGACGATCATGACACCGGAGGCGACCGGCGTGAGGATGTATTTACCCTGGAGGATGAGCACGCGCCCCAGCGGGAGCGTCTTCTCCTCGAAGAGGCGGCCGTAGTCCTCCCGGCGGTCGACGTGGGAGCTGTATCGGGGGACGTTGTCATCCTGAGCCTGGCGAAGGATCTGCTGATCCGGGTGATCCATCCCCTGCTTGAACGGATCATACGCCGGATCCGTCTCGATGACGGGCATCGAGACGTCCTTGTACTGCTCGAAGCTCTTGCCGAGCTGGGGCAGCGGCACGGCGCCCTCGGTGTTGAAGTCGATGCTGGCGCCGAAGCTGTTGCGTCCGAGCGTCTCTTTGACGCAGGCGTACAGGATCTGGAAGATGACGGTGTCGTCCTCGAACTTGATCTCCGTCTTGGTGGGATGGATGTTGACGTCGATGGCGTGCGGGTCGGTCTCCAGGAAGATGAACCAGGCCGGCGTGACCCCTTCCGGGATCATCTCCTCGTAGGCCTTCATCACGGCCTTGTGGAGGTAGGGGCTGCGGAAGTAGCGCCCGTTGACGAAGAAGTACTGGTTGCCGAGGGTCTTGCGCGCGGTGTCGGGACGGCCGACGAAGCCGCTGATGCGCACCACGGAGGTGTCCGCGTTCAAATCCACGATATCCCCGACGACATTGCTGCCCAGCAGGTCCAGGATGCGGAATTTCAGGGATTTGGCCTTCTTGAGCACGAACAGGTCGCGCCCGTTGTGGCTGAGGGTGAAGGCGATGTCGGGCCGCGTGATGGCCACGCGGGTGAATTCTTCGATGATGTGTTTGAGCTCGACGTTGTCGCTCTTGAGGAACTTGCGCCGGGCCGGGGTGTTGTAGAAGAGGTTGCGCACCGCGAAATTGGAGCCGGCGGGGGCGGCGACGGTCGCCGTCTTCGTCTCCCCGAGCGCGCTCGTGCGCACCTCGGTGGCCGTCTCGTCCTGCGGGCGGCGCGTGCGGAGCGTCACTTCCGAGACGGCGGCGATGCTCGCGAGGGCCTCCCCGCGGAAGCCGTAGGTGAGGATCTGCTCAAGGTCCTCGGCCGTCGCGATCTTGGAGGTGGCGTGGCGCTCGAAACAGAGCACGGCGTCCACCGGGGACATGCCGCAGCCGTTGTCGATGACCTGGATCAGCGTGCGCCCTGCGTCGGTCACGACCACGGACACCTGGCTGGCGCCGGCGTCCACGGCGTTCTCCAACAACTCCTTCACCACGGACGCAGGCCGTTGCACGACCTCGCCCGCGGCGATCATGTTGGCGATCTGTGCCGGCAGGATCTTCAGTCTGCCCATCCGCTACAGCAGCGAATAGAACTTGGCGATGTACCAGAGCATCCCGACGATGAGCAGGAGCGTGATGATGCCGATGATGGTCTGGATGCGCTTCATCGGCGTCCGCGTGCGCGCCCCTTCGCGGAAAGAGCCGCGGATGTAGGAGCCGGGCACGTAGGTGCCATCCTGCTTCTCCTTCTCCATGGTCCCGTCCACGGCGCCGAAGCGGCGCTTGCGCTCCTCTTCCGCCGGATCGTAGTAGATCGGTTTGTAGTTGAATACCCGGTGTTCGTTGTCACCGAAGAAATTAAAAAGTGCCATAACTCACAAATATAACCTTTTTTCTCTAAATTTGCAGGGTTATGGAGTACAGAATCGGACAAGGTTACGACGTGCATGCCATCGCGGAGGGGCTCCCGATGTGGCTCGGCGGGGTGCAGATCCCTTCGGAAAAGGGTTTCGTGGCCCATTCGGACGGCGATGTCGCCATCCACGCGCTGTGCGACGCACTGCTCGGCGCGCTCGCCCTCGGCGACATCGGCCACTTGTTCCCGGACTCGGACGAGCGCTGGAGAGGGGTGGACAGCAAGGAGCTGCTTGCCGCCGTGCTGGATCTTCCGGAGTACCGGCAGTGGTACGTGGTCAACGCCGACATCACCATCGCCCTGCAGGCGCCCAAGCTCGCTCCGCACATCGAATCGATGCGCGAAGTGCTCTCCGAAGTGATGGGGATCAGCCCGAAGCGGGTCAGCGTCAAGGCTACGACGACCGAGCGCCTGGGTTTCGTGGGGCGGGGTGAAGGCTGCGAAGTCTGGGCCATCGTGCTGATAGCGCGAAAATAATTTTGCATATTTCCAAAAGAGTTGTACCTTTGCAGTCCCAAAACCGCGAGGCGGCGGGAAACATTGAGATGTGGTGTAATGGTAGCACTACAGATTCTGGCTCTGTCAGTGAGGGTTCGAATCCTTCCATCTCAACATGGTTTCGGCGGGGTAGCTCAGCTGGTTAGAGCGTCGGATTCATAATCCGGAGGTCGTGGGATCGTGACCCACTCCCGCTACCACCCTGGACACAGGAATAATACTATCATATATCTCCCGGCGCTTTGCACAGCGGCGGTTTTTTTGTGCCCTGCCGGACCGGGCCCCCTTGGATTTCTGCCTGTTTTTGGCGATTTTTGTCCAGCACCAAAACGTTTAAAGATCATGATAGCCCTCCCTCCTGTCGATCCGGCCGATTACATCATGATGGCCAGTGAGGAGATGCAGAAATGCATCAACAAGTATTTCAACGAAATCACCCTGGAGCAGGCGGCCCGGGCGGAGCCCCTGGATCCGAAGTATGCACCGGAGATGCTGGCTGCGCTGCGGGCGGAATACGGTTCTGCCCTTGAGATGCTCTGGGAATCCATCCCCCGGTATTACCGCTCCCGGATCGATGCGGATTTCATGGCCCCGGACCTGAAGGAGGCCGGGGACCCGGAAGTCCTGGAGAATGCCTACCATGAGGCCCTCAGGCGCACGCGCCAGGAGAAGCGGCGCAAGGACTTCAAGGACGTCATGGAGTACAAGCTTCTCCTGCAGGAGTACGGCGAGCGCCTGCTCCGGGCGATGCATGCCCGTTTCGTGGGCGCCGTGGCGGAAATAGGATAAGCACAAATGTTACAATAAATGGAAAAATAATGACAATTTCTTTCAGGGTCCATCGCTAATTTTGTTTGGAATAAAGTTGAACCAAACATATCTCTCAGCGTCATGAAAAAAATTGTGCTAATCCTGGCCGCAGCGGCCATTTCCATTTCAGCCTTCGCGCAGGGTGCTCCGCAGCGTCCGCCGCAGGGCGGGGCGAACATGCAGCAGATGCGGCGGATGATGGACTGGCCGGGCTTCAACCGCTATGCCGAGGCCAACAAGACCGTCACCCAGGCACCGCTGGTCGTCTTCATGGGCGACTCCATCACGGACAACTGGGGCTCCATGCGTCCGGACTTCTTTACGGAGCATAATTACCTCTGCCGCGGCATCGGTGCGCAGACGGTCGAGCAGATGCTCGCCCGCTTCCAGGCCGACGTCGTGGACCTGCACCCGCGGGCCGTCGCCATCCTGGCCGGCATCAACAACATCGCCGGCAACAACGGCAAGATGGAGCTGGAGAACATCGCAGCCCTGTTGAAGTCGATGTGCGAGGTTGCAAAGGCGAACAACATCATCCCGATCCTCTGCTCGCTCACCCCCTGCCACCATTTCTTCTGGAATGAGGAGGCCAAGCCGGCCGGGGACGTGATCAAGCTGAACGCCATGCTGAAGGATTACGCCGCGAAGGCGGGCGTCGAGTATGTCGATTACCACGCAAAGATGGCCCTCCCGGGCGGCGAGATCTCCAAGGAGGACTCCGAGGACGGCTGCCACCCGACCGTGAAGGGTTATGAGAAGATGGAGGCGATCATCGTGCCCGAGATCGAGCGCATCCTCGCCGCCGCTCCCCGTCAGGGAGGCCCGCGTCCGGGCGGTGCTCCCGCCGCGGGTCCGGGCCGTCAGGCCGGTCCTTCCGACTGGGGCAACTTCAAGCGTTATGAGAAGGCGAACGCCGAAGTGACCGCCGCTCCGCTGATGGTGCTCATGGGCGACTCAATCACGGATTACTGGTATGACAACGACCCCGACTTCTTCACGAAGAACAATTTCGTCGGCCGCGGCATCGCGGGCCAGACGGCCAGCCAGATGCTCGTCCGCTTCAAGCAGGACGTCCTCGACCTGCACCCGAAGGCCGTCGCCATCATGGCGGGCACCAACGACCTCTGCCAGAACATGATGGGCACGTCCTACTATCCCGACAAAGCCATCATCGACAACAACATCGCCATGTGCGAGCTGGCCCTGCAGCAGGGCATCAAGGTGCTCCTCTGCTCCATCACGCCCGCCTCGCAGTACCTGCCGATCCCGGATCAGGACGCCGGCTCCCGCATCGTGGAGCTGAACCGGCAGCTGAAGGCCTATGCCGACAGTCACAAGAACGTCACCTACGTGGACTACCACACGCCGATCACCGCCCCGAACCTGGGTCTCCCCGACAGCGGCACCTATGACGGCGTGCACCCCGCCATCAATGTCTATGACGACATGGAGCGCATCCTCGTGGACGCTGTCAAGAAGGTCCTCAAGATGAAGAAGGCCAACTTCTACACCCTCCCCGCCGAGGAGGCGGACGCCCGCAAGGCCAAGGCCGATGCCGAGCGCACCGAGAAAGGCCAGCCGCTGACCGTCTGGGGACTGATCGAATCGATGAGCCGTATGCGCCAGGGCGGCGGCTTCGGCAGATAACAGAACCTTTAACCACATTGTCCAATATGAAGAGATTCATCCAAGCTATCGCGATCGCGGCGGTCATGCTGGCCGCTGCATCGGCTGCGTTCGCGCAGAACGGACCCCGGGGCCAGCTGTATGCCGGCGCCGCCAAGGTCGACGTCACCCCGGATGTGAAAGACCTTCCGGCGACCTCCCAGGGCATCCTGGACCATTGCTATGTCCGCGTCATCGTGTTCGGCAACGGCTCGACGAAGGCTGCTTTCGTGACTTTTGACGCCGGTGGCGCCAATGCCCAGGTGGCCCAGTACGTGGATGAGCACGCCGCCGCCGAACTCGGCATCCCGGTGGGCAACATCATCTACAACGGCACGCACACGCACTCCGGCAGCGCCGTCCGCGGCGACGAACTGACGAACCGCGTCTGGGGCGCCGTCAAGCAGGCTGTCGCCAACATGAAGCCCGCGAAGGTGGGCTACGGCGACGGCGTGTGCCACCTCAACGTCAAGCGCGACCTGTTCGACCCCGAGCGCGGCACGTGGTGGGAAGGTCCGGACTATGACGGCAAGTCCGACAAGACCGTGGCTGTCATCTACTTCGAAGGCCTCGACGGCAAGCCGATCGCGACCTATTTCAACTACGCCATGCACGCCGTGATCACGGGCAACACCGACAAGGTGAGCGCCGACTTCCCGGGCGAGGCGGAGACCTACATCGAGAGCCGCTACGGCGATGATTTCGTCGCGAGTTTCGCCTCCGGCGCCGCCGGCGACCAGAACCCGCTGTACTTCCAGCAGACCTTCGACCTGCGCAACATCCGTATCGCGGACTACGCCGCCCGCGGCGAGGACATCTCCAACAAGATGCCTCCGGGAGGCCAGGGCCTCGACCGCACGAAGCCGGAGGTGCAGCGCCTGCTCGGCGAGCAGGAGCGCATGATCCGCAGCTATGGCCAGATCCTCGGCGAGGAGGTGAAATACGTCATCATGATGATGCGCCGCTTCGAGACCAACGTCACGATCAACTGCGCCCGCAAGATCGTCGACGTCCCGGGACGCCGCCAGCTCAACGGTGGCGGCCGTGCCGGCTATGCCGGTGAGTATGAGGACGGTCCGGACGTGCAGATCGGTCTCAGCCTGATCATGCTCGACGACATCCCCGTGACGGCCGTCGCTTCCGAGGTGTACAACCAGATCGCCGTGGAGCTGAAGGAGAAATCCCCTTACAAGCGCACGATGATGACCACCGTGGCCTATGGCTTCGGTGCCCGCGGCGGCGGCTACATGCCGGATGACGAGTCCTACGGCGCCGAGGTCTTCGAGGTGCTCGGTTCCCGCTTCAAGCAGGGCTATGCCCAGAGCGCGGTCGTGAACGGCCTGCTGGACATGATCCACGACGCGACACATTAATCTATTTTGATCGAAGATGAAGAGATTGCTCATAGCGGCGCTGCTTGCGCTCTGCCTGCCCGCCCTGTTCTCCTGCTCAAAGCACCCGGAGGTGTACACCATCGGCGTGTCCCAGTGCAGCGTGGACACGTGGCGCGAAGTGGCGAACAGCGAGATCATGCAGGAGGCGTCGTTCTATGACAATCTCTCCGTCGAGATCAAATCGGTCCGGGACGACTCGGAGCAGCAGATCGAGGACATCGAGAACTTCATCACGAAAGGTGTCGACCTGCTGATCATCTCGCCCAACGAATCGGAATCGCTGACTCCCGTCGTGGAGAAGGCGTACGACGCCGGCATCCCGGTGATCCTCTATGACCGCAAGGTGGACAGCGACAAGTACACCGCCTTCGTCGGGGGAGACAACCGCCAGATCGGCAGCATCGCCGGTTCGTATGTGATGAGCGTCATCGGCGGCAGAAGACGGATCGCCCTCATCCGCGGCACCCGCGGCTCGACCGCGGACACCGAGCGGTATGAGGGCTTCCTTTCCTCGCTGATGGAGGTGGACGCCCCGCAGGTGACCATCGCCGCCGAGGAGGCGGCCAATTTCAACCGTGAGGACGCCCGCCGGGTCATGGGCGCGCTCCTTGCACAGTCCGGGGAGGAAGACCCGTTCGACCTGGTCTTCGCCTTCAACGACGAGATGGCGGCCGGCGTGTACGATGCCTATACCGAGGCCGAGAAGGAGCATCTGCCGCTGATCATCGGCATCGACGCCCTCCTCACGCCGGAGGGCACGGGGACGATCCCGTACATCCTCAACGGCATGATCGACGCCTCTTTCATCTACCCGACGGGCGGCTCGGTCGTCATCGACCTTGCCCGCCGCATCCTGATGGGTGTCGACTATCAGCGCGAGAACATCCTGAGTACCGAGCTCGTCAACAGCGCGAACGTCCGCGTGTACCAGGCGCAGATGAAGCAGATGGCCGAGAAGCAGCGCCGGGCCGCGGAGCTGAATTCCCGCATCCGGGGCAATACCCTCCGCTACGAGCGCCAGCAGCAGATGATGTACATCTCGCTGGCCTTCGTGATCCTGCTGGCCGTGCTGCTGGTCATCCTGATGTTCTTCGTGCGGACGCGCAACCGGCTGGTCAACCAGCTCAACGGGCAGAACGACCAGATCCGCAAGCAGGTGGCCTCGCTGGAGGAGCAGAAGAAGCAGCTGATCGACCTGTCCGAACAGCTGGAAGAGACCACCCAGGCCAAGCTCGCCTTCTTCACCAACATTTCCCACGAGTTCAAGACGCCGCTGTCGCTGATCAGCGGCCCGATCGACGACCTGCTCACCAACAAGGACATGCCCGAGAGCGCCGCGGTGCCCCTGGACATCCTCAAGCGCAACAGCAGCAAGCTCACGCGCCTGATCACGGAGCTGCTTGACTTCCGCACCTTCGAGGGCGGCAAGATGGTGGTCAACTATTCGATGGGTAATTTCGATGCGTTCCTGCGCGAGATCCTCAAGATGTTCGCGGACGTCATCCGCCGCCGCAACCTCAAGTTCAGCTATGAGACGGACGGCGCCGACTACGAGATCCCCTTCGACCCGATCAAGATGGAGAAGGTGTTCACCAACCTGCTGTCGAACGCTTTCAACCACGTGGACAAGGAGGGCACGATCCGGATCCGGCTCGACACCGCGCGCACTGCGGAAGGGCGCGAACTGCAGCTGTCCGTGTTCAACAGCGGCTCCTACATCCCGCCGGAGAACATGGAGAAGATCTTCCAGCGCTTCTATACCCTGGACGCCTCCCAGAAGGGCACCGGCATCGGCCTGGCGCTCGTGACCTCCATCGTGGATGCGCTCGGCGGCTCCATCCGGGTGGAGAGCGAAGAAGCCACGGGCACGACCTTCATCGTCACGATCCCGCTCGCGAAGGACCTCCACACCGACGCCCGCATCAACCAGAAGACGTACGTGCCGGAGTTCGCCATGCTCAAGCTCGCCACCATGGGCGAGGAAGACATCGCATCCGGCATCCTCGACGAAATGGCCCGCGAGGAGGGCAAGGCGACCGTCCTCGTGATCGAGGACAACGTGGACATGCGTTTCTACATCCGCAACATCCTCTCGCCCGACTACCATGTCCTGCTGGCCAAGGACGGCAACATCGGCATCTCCAAGGCGGTCAAGTTCGTCCCCGACATCATCCTCTGCGACATCATGATGCCGGACATGGACGGCTACGAGGTGTGCAGCTATCTCAAGAATCAGCTCACGACCAAGAACATCCCCATCATCCTGCTGACGGCCTGCTCGCTGGACGAGCAGCGCGCCCGCGGCTACGAAAGCGGCGCCGACGCCTTCATGCAGAAACCGTTCAGCGTGCCCACGCTGCGCGCGCGCATGCGCCAGCTCCTTGAGAAGACGGAGCGCATCACGTCCGAGATCCAGGGCGACTGGCTCATCGGCAAGGACGCCAAGTCCCTCCCATCCGGCACCGCCGCCATGCTCAACCACTTCCGGGAATACGTGGAGGAGCATATCATGGACAGCATCAGCCTGGACGACATCGCCCAGCACCTGGGCTACTCCAAGTCCAAGCTCTACCGCGAGCTCAAGGACGTGACGGAGTATTCGCCCATCGACCTGGTCAACCTGGTCCGCCTGCACAAGGCTGTGGAGCTCATGACCCAGGAGCACCAGAACATCACGGAAGCCGCCTTCAACACCGGCTTCTCCTCGCCGTCGTACTTCTCCCGCACCTTCTTGAAATACTACTACATGCGGCCGAAGGATTATATCAAGCGGAAATAGGCCGCGGGCGGGTTTCCCGCCGGGCTTTTTGCCACTTTGAATAATAGTTCATTTTTTTAAAAGAATAGTGCAAATTATTCTTTTCAGATATTCTTTACTTTGGGTGAACGAATAAATACAATCGAATATTACACATAAAATATTGATTCATAACTAATTAACCAAATCTACGATGAAAAAGCTTGTTCTTCTGTCCCTTTTGCTGGTCGCTTCGGTCAGCCTGTTTGCCAAACCGATGGTATTCAAGCGCATCGACGGCGGCGGATCCGGCCCCTTCAAGGCCATCGCCGCGAGCGAGCCCACGCTTCCCGAATTTGTCATCTATCGTCCGGAGAACCTTATGGAGGCTGCCGGCACCGACGGCACGCTCCCCATCGTCATCTTCGGCAACGGCGGCTGTGTCAACACCTCCGCCGCCCATGAGCGTTTCCTCAATGACCTGGCTTCCTACGGCTACGTGATCGTGGCCATCGGTCCTTTCCAGGGGGGCAACAACCCGCGCCCGATGCCGGCCGCGGTGACATCCACCGAGGCGTACATGATGTTCAAGGGCCTCGACTGGATCAGCAACCAGGCGCGTGACCAGAAGAGCGAGTACTACGGCGTAGTCAACGCGAACCAGGTGGCCGCGATGGGCCAGTCCTGCGGCGGTGCCCAGGCCCTGTACCTGTCCAGCGATCCCCGCGTCAAGAGCGTCGTCATGCTGAACTCCGGCATGGGCACGGTCACGATGGCGAATGCCAGCCGGGCCAACGTCCAGGCGCTCCATTGCCCAATCGTCTACATCATCGGCGGCGAGAGCGACATCGCGTTCAAGAACGCCGAGGCGGACTATGACCTGATCAAGAACGTTCCCGTGGCCGAGGTGAATCTCCCGGTGGGCCACAACGGCACCTACCGCGAGGAGTTCGGCGGCGAGTTCTCCAAGATGGCCCGCGCCTGGCTCGACTATGCGTTCAAGGGCCACAACGAGGGTGAGCGCCTGTTCAAGAACTGCGACCTCGCCGGCTTCAGCGGCTGGACCGTCAAGTCCAAGAACTTCGAGGGCCCGCTCGTGCCGCGCGCCAACCACGACGCCACCATGGAGGCCTACCGCGCCCTGCGTCCGACCCCGGACAAGTGGGCCAAGCCGACCGGTCCGTACAAGGTGGTCATGGAGGTCGACCCGACCTGCCCCGACCATACGATCTACCGTCCTGAGGACCTGAAGAAATTCAACGCCAAGAACCCGCTCCCGATCATCGTGATGTCCGGCCCCGGCTGCGATTACGACGGCGACTCCTACCGTCCGTTCTGGACGGAGGTGGCCTCCTACGGCTACGTGGTGATCGCTTCCGGTCTCCCAGTCAAGGACGGCTTCCGCGCCGCGATGGGCTTCAACAAGGCTCCCAGCTATGAGGAGGGCCTTGTCTGGGCCGCGAAGGAGAACGCCCGCAAGGACAGCAAATATTACGGCAAGCTCGCTCCGGAGAAGTGCGCCGCGATGGGCCAGTCCTGCGGCGGATTCCTGACCGCACAGTTCATGAACGACCCGCGCATGAAGTGCCTTATGTTCTGGAACGCCGGCGGCACCCCGACGGGTGAGAACGCTGCGCAGCCTTCCATGCCGGTGGCCTACTTCTCCGCCGACAACGACATGGCGCTGGCCGGTGCGCTGGCTTCCTACAACGCCGTCACCGACGTGCCCGCCTTCTTCGGCAAGTGCGACATCCCGGGCGACGCCCACGGCGGCACCTTCCGCGAAGTCAACGGCGGCCCTTACGGCAAGGCGGCCGTGGCATGGCTGAACTGGCACCTCAAGGGCCAGACCAAGTATGCCAAGAACTTCCTGCCCGGCAAGGCGGGTCTCTTCAAGGACGCCCGCTGGGTCGAGACGCAGTCCAAGAAAATTAAATAAGACCCCTGGATGAAAAAGCTTCTGATCCTTTGCGCCATCTGCGCATTTGGCCTGGCGGCCGTGTCCTGCAACGAGAAGGACACGGCCACCGTGTATTCCGTCGTGGCTGACGAACAGATGTTCGAGGGCTATACGGTCTTCTATCCCGAAGACCTGACGGCCTTCCCCAAAAAAGACAAGCTCCCCGTGCTGGTCATGTCCGGCCCCGGCTGCGTCAAGTCCGCGGCGCCTTTCCGTCCCTTCTTCGAGGAGATGGCGGCGCACGGCTACCTCATGATCGCCTGCGGCCCGCTGACCATGCGCGCTCCCCAGGCCGCTCCCGCCGAGGGCGCCCCGCGCCCGGCGATGGTGCAGAACACCAAGGAGGACATGCTCGCCGCGATCGACTGGGCTTTCGCCGAGAATGAGCGCAAGGACAGCCCGTTCTACGGCAAGGTGGACACGAAGCACGTCTCCGTCATGGGCCAGTCCTGCGGCGGCATCCTCTGCCTGGACATCATGACCGATCCGCGCATCACGTTGCTGACCATGTTCAATACGGGCCTGTTCACCGCCCAGCCGGGCCAGGCCTTCGGCTCCATGGGCTCCGTCCAATCCGAGCCCAAGGACCAGGTCTTCGCCCGCCTCAAGGTGCCCATCGCCTACTTCGTCGGCGGCACCGACATGGCCCGCCCGAACGCCACGGATGACTACCCGTACATCGAGAACGTGCCCGCATTCCTCGCCGTCCGCGAGATCGAAGGCGACGCCCACGGCGGCACCTTCCGCGAGGAGAAGGGCGGCGCCTTCGGAGCGGCGGCCGTCGCCTGGCTTGACTGGAACCTGAAGGGCCGCAAGAGCGCGGCCGCGAAGTTCCTCGGCAAGGACAACATGTTCGATTCGGACCCCCTGTGGATCGAGTACAAGCACAAGAACACCAACTAATTTTTTAGTACAGTTTTATTATTAACCCAACCAATTAACCCATGAAGGTATTCAAAACCCTCTCGCTGTGTGTGGCCCTCCTCCTCGGAGCGGTCGCATACGCCCAGAATGTCAGGATTACTGGTACCGTCACCGACGCCGACAGCGGTGAGCCCGTCATCGGCGCGGCCGTGATCGTGCCCGGGACGACCAACGGTACGTCCACGGACCTGGACGGTAACTTTACCCTGAATGCGCCCTCCGGGGCTACCCTCGAGATCTCCTGCATCGGCTACACCACGCTGAACGTGAAGGCCGCTCCCGTGATGAATGTGAGACTGCAGGTTGACACCCGCTTCCTCGACGAAGTCGTCGTGACCGGTTACATGACGGAGAAAAAATCCGACCTGACCGGTTCCGTGGCCGTCGTCAAGATGAAGGAAGTCGCCGACATCCCGACCGGTAACGTCATGACTGCCCTGCAGGGCCGTGTGGCCGGTATGAACGTCTCTACGGACGGTACCCCGGGCGGCGTCGGAACCTCTTCCCTCATCCGTGGTACGACCACCATCAACAACTCCTCCCCGCTGTACGTTATCGACGGTGTCATGACGCGTTCCAACATCGGAACGATCATCTCCAGCAACGATATCGAGTCCATGCAGGTGCTGAAGGATGCGGCCTCCGCCGCCATCTACGGCGCCCAGGCGGCGAACGGCGTTATCATCATCACCACCAAGCGCGCCCAGGAAGGCCAGATCCGCGTGGACTTCCAGAGTTCCTGGACCCTCCAGACGGTTCAGCAGGGCATTCCCCTGATGAACGCCCAGCAGTGGGGCGAAGTGTACTGGGCCGCCTACAAGAACGACTTCGGCGTGACGCCGAAATCCACGGTCTACGGTGACGGCGCGAACGCCAAGCTCAACCTCGGCCAGCCGTACTGGACGGATCCGAACAACCCGGACCTCAAGCTGCTCGTCTCCGACACCGACTGGTTCAAGGAGTCCTACCGCAGCGCGCTCATGCAGAACTACAGCATCTCCATCTCCAAGGGATCGAAAGACCATGTGTCCTCGCTGAGCTTCAACGTCCTGGACCAGAACGGTACCCTCCGCAACTCCGACTACCTGTCCCTCGGCACCCGCTACAACACCGAGTACCGCTTCTTCGACAACCGCCTGAAGATCGGCGAGTCCCTCAACCTGACCTACTGGACCCAGCACCAGAAGCCGAACGGATACGAATCCATCGAGCGCCAGATCATCGCCCAGCACCCGGCCCAGGCCATCTACGCCACCGACGGCAGCTACGCCGGTGCTGAAATGGACCTCCTCGGCTCCCGCCAGAACCCGATCCGCTACATCGACAACGAAGCCAACAACATCCACAAGAGCTGGCGCGTGTTCGGCAATGCCTATGTCGAGGTGGCCCCGATCGAGAACCTCACGATCCGCTCCACGTTCGGTATCAACTACAACCCGAACTATGCGAACATCCTGACCCCGGCCTGGGACGAGCACGTGCGTTCCTACTCCGAGACCTCCCTTGAAGTCACGCAGACGGACAACCTCGAGTGGGTCTGGACCAACACGGCCCAGTACAACCTCAACAAGGGCATCCACGCCGCGACCTTCCTCATCGGTACCGAGGCCAAGAAGAACCGCACGGACGTCACTTCCGCCACCGGTACGGGCTTCGGCCTGACCAGCCGCGACTATGTGTACATTTCTCGCGCCGAGGGTACGAAGACGGCGAACAACTCCGCCAACATCTACGCGATGACCTCCTACTTCGGCAAGGTGAACTATACGCTCGCCGACAGGTACCTGTTCTCCGCCACGGTCCGCCGCGACGCCTCTTCCCGTTTCGGCAAGTACAACAACTCCGGTGTGTTCCCTTCCGCTTCCATCGGCTGGAGGGTCAACAAGGAGAACTTCATGGCCGGCGCCAGCAACTGGCTCTCCGACCTCAAGCTCCGCGCATCCTGGGGTATCAACGGTAACGACCAGATCAACAACACCGCCACCTACAGTTTGTACGGTGTCGACATCTACAACAGTACCTACAACCTGAGCGGTGACGACAGCACCCTTTCCTACGGTGCCATCCGCAGCCAGACCGGTAACGACAACCTCCGTTGGGAACAGACCGAGCAGTGGAACGTCGGTTTCGACGCCGCCTTCCTCAACAACCGCCTGTCCATCACCTTCGACGCCTACACCAAGAACACCACGGGCATGCTCTACCAGTTGACCCGCCCGGCCATCTACGGTGAGGGTGCCTCGTCCTACCAGAACTGCGCATCGATGAACAACAAGGGTATCGAGGTGATCGCTTCCTGGCGCAACACCGTCGGCGACTTCAGCTACGAGATCTCCGGCAACGCCACGCTGCAGAAGAACACCATCACCGACCTCCCGGAGGACATCTACTACACCTTCGGTCTGGGTAATGCCAACGTTGGCATCTCCAACGTCGGCCTGCCTTACGGCGGCCGCCTGGGCTACAAGACGGACGGCGTCTTCCATACGCAGAAGGAAGTTGACGAATACAATGCCATGTACACCGTGACCGGCCGCGCCCCCGGCGTGGGCCGCATCAAGTATGTGGACGTCAACGGGGACAAGACCATCGATGCGAAGGACCAGTACTACATCGGCAGCGACCTGCCGAAGGTGCAGTTCGGCCTGAACTTCAGCGCCGCGTGGAAGGGCTTCGACCTGGCCCTGTTCTTCAACGGCATGGTCCGCGACGTGTACAACACTTCCAAGCTGTACACCGACTTCTTCCCGCTGGGCGAGGGTCTGGGCAACCACTCCACCCGTCTGGTCGAGGCCATGAACGCCTACTACGAGTATGAGAAGACCGGCACCTATAACTGCAAGTATGCTGCGCCGACCACCATCAACTCCAACAACGAAAACCAGCAGTCCGACTGGTACGTCGAGAACGGCACCTACATCCGCCTGAAGAACATCGTCTTCGGCTATACGCTGCCGGCCAACGTGACCCGTTCGCTCAAGCTCCGCTCCGCGCGCGTTTTCCTCCAGGGCCAGAACCTGCTGACCCTCACCAAGTACACCGGACCCGATCCGGAAGCGACCGGATATCCGTATCCGTTCGGCAAGAACTTCGTCCTTGGTCTGAACATCGGTTTCTAGTCTAACTTCAATCATTGACGTATATGAAAATCAAGAATATACTTTTGGGTGTCATCTGCTGCGCGGCCCTGGTCGCCTGCAACGAGAAGGAATTCCTCGACCTGCCTCCCCAGGCGTCGCTGGACAATGCTTCCCTGACCACGAGTGAAGGTATCGGTTACCTGATCAATGCTGCTTATGCCGCCCTGGCCGGCCCGAACGTCACGTTCGGCGCCATGGGCTCTCCGGTGAACCACTGGATCGAGGGCGAACTCCACTCCGACAATGCCTACAAGGGCGGCGGCGGTCCTTCCGACAACACGAACATGCATATGATCGAGACCAACGCGATCGATGCTGGCCACGGTTCGCTGAATGGCTGGTGGCAGGCGCTCTATACCTCCATCAAGCGCACGAACATGGCGCTGAATGCGCTGGACAACCTGACTGTCGCAGAGGTGCCGGAACTGGAGTATCTCAAGGCTGAGATGCGCGTGCTCCGCGCCCACTACTATTTCGAGCTGAGCCGTCACTTCAACAAGATCGCGTGGATCGACGACAAGACCCCCGAGGAGGAGTACAGCTCGACCCGCAATGATGTGTACACGCGTGACGAAATCCTCGGCATGATTGCCAAGGAGATGGAGGAAGCCGGCAATGTCCTGCCCGATTCTTTCCAGGACAAGGGCCGCGTCAACAAGTGGGTCGCCAAGGCCTACGCCGCCAAGGTGTACCTCTACAAGGCTTATCGCCAGGATGAGAACACCCATGCCGTGACCAGCATCAATACCGAGGATCTCAACAAGGTCGTCAATCTGACCGGCGAGGTGATCAACTCCGGCAGGTACGGCCTGTTCGACGACTTCCAGCAGCTCGACATCGTCGAATACGAGAACGGCAAGGAGTCCATCTTCGCCGTGCAGTATTCGATGAACGACGGCGCCACGATGTCCCTGCCTTGGGCTTACAGCGCCATCGGCCACGTCAACTGGAGTGCCCTGCTGAACACCCCGAAGGGCCCGTACAACGGCGACAACTTCTTCTGGGCCAGCCAGGATCTCGTCAACGCCTACAAGACCGTCAACGGTCTTCCCATGCTTGACGGCTCCTTCCAGGATGACGACTATGACGAGATCGTCGAGACCGTCGTCGGCGACACCAAGATCTACACCAACACGAACATCGACCACCCTGTGGATCCCCGCCTCGACTTCGTCGTCGGCCGCCTGAACGTCCGCTGGAAGACCTACGAGGTCGAGCCCGTCACCGAGACCTGGTACCGCGACTTCAACTCCTACGGCTACCACATCATCAAGCGCTTCCTGGTGTCTCCGGATTCCGGCCACCTCGCCACCACCTACCCTTGGGGCAACTCCGGCCTGAACTACCAGATCATCCGCTACGCCAGCATCCTGCTGTGGCGTGCCGAGGCGCTGGTCGAACTCGGCCGTCAGGATGAGGCCCGTCCGCTGATCAACCAGATCCGTGCCCGTGCCAAGAACAGCCCGTACGTGACCGCATGGGCTGACAAGGCGAAGTTCCCGCAGGCCGTGGATATCGACGGCTTCGCTGCCAAGTATGAGATTGAAGAGTATCCCGCCACGGGCTGGACGCAGGACTATGCCCGTCAGGCTGTCCGCTTCGAGACCCGTCTCGAACTGGCCCTCGAAGGCGAGCGCTTCTTCGACCTGGTCCGCTGGGGCATCATGGCCGAGACCATGAACCGCTACGTCGAGGTGGAGAAGGACAAGCGCGTGTACTACGAAGGCGTCAAGTTTGTGGCCGGTCGCGACGAGTATTTCCCGATCCCGACCCAGCAGTACAACCTGACCAGTGGCGCGTACGTCCAGAACCCTGGCTACGCTCCCTTTACCGGTAAGTAGTTTGAGAAATTCTCTTCGGATGGAGGGGAGACCCTTCCCCTCCATCCTTTTTATCTTATCTTTGACCACATGAAAAAGATCCTCGTTTCCCTTTCCATGCTGTTCCTGCTGGCGCTGAGCGCCTTTGCACAGGGCAGGCGCGGACCCCAGATCGATACCGTCAGGCTCTGGCCGGACGGCGCCCCGAACGCATTCGAGATTCCCGGACCGGAGTCCGGATTCATGGTTTTCGGCGCCAGGAACTACGAACTGGCCATGATGGAGGTGTATCCCGCCCGCAACCCCAATGGGCTCTGTGTCATCATGTGCCCCGGCGGGGCCTATGTCATGGAATCGCAGACCCATGAGGGACGGGATCTGCATGACTGGTTCAACGCCCGGGGGATTACGTATTGCATGCTGCAGTACCGTCTTCCTGTCGGGCATCATGAAGTCCCGCTGAGCGACCTACAGCAGGCCATCCGCATCATGCGGAGCCGCAAGGACCTGGGCATTACCAAGGTCGGCGTCATGGGCAACTCCGCCGGCGGACATCTCGCCGCCTGCGGCGCCACGATGTACGTCGACAAGGAGACCCGTCCCGATTTCCAGATCCTCCAGTATCCGGTCATCACCATGGAGACGGAGCTGACCAACATGATGTCCCGCGACGCGCTGCTGGGCAAGAACCCCCCGCAGTCGCTGATCGACAAGTACAGTTGCGAGAAGAATGTGACGGCCGACACGCCGCCCGCATTCATCGTGCTGTGCTCCGACGACACGGTCGTCGTCCCGCAGAACAGCCTGATGTACTATGAACAACTGCTGAAGAACAAGGTGTCCGCCACCATGCACATCTACCCCTCCGGGGGCCATGGCTGGGGTTGGCAGGACACCATGATCTACAAGACGAACTGGGTCTCCGCCATGGAGGACTGGCTGCGTCTCGTCGTCGAGAAACTTTAACCCATAATCATACACAGAGGCATGAAGAAAATATTGGCACTCGTTCTTGCGTGCGTACTCGCAGCTCCCGCCGTGACGGCCCAGAAGCCGTCCCAGCCGAGCTGGCTGAGCGACGCAGTCTTCTACCAGATCTATCCCTCGTCATTCCAGGATTCCAACGGGGACGGCTACGGAGATCTGCAGGGCATCATCTCCCGCCTGGACTACATCAAGTCCATCGGCGTGACGGCCATCTGGCTCAACCCGGTCTACGTGTCCGGCTGGACGGACGGTGGTTATGACATCATCGACTACTACCGCGTGGACAAGCGCTTCGGCGACAACGACGACCTCATCGAGCTGATCCAGAAGGCCCACGCCCGCGGGATCAAGGTTGTCATGGACCTGGTGGCCGGCCACTCCTCCGACCAGTGCGAGTGGTTCCTCCAGTCCAAGCAGGGCGCCAACTACCGCTATTCCGACTACTACATCTGGCCGACCTTCAAGCCGGAGGACAATACCCCTGCGCCGAAGCCGGGCGAGCAGCTGGACTACGCCGCGCTGATGAACTCCAATGCGGCACTCATCCGCAAGTTCGTCGCCTCCGACGCCCCCCGCGCCCCGTTCTATATCAAGAACTTCTATGACACGCAGCCGGCCCTGAACTTCGGCTTCGCGCACCCTGATCCCGCTCATCCGTGGGAGCAGGCGGTGGACGCCCCGGGTCCCATGGCCATGCGCCGTGAGTTGAAGAACATCATGTCCTTCTGGATGGACAAGGGCGTGGACGGTTTCCGTGTGGACATGGCCGCCAGCCTCGTCAAGAACGACTTCGACAAGTCTGCCACCATCAAACTGTGGAAGGATGATTTCACGAAGTGGTTTGACGAGAATTATCCCGAGGGCATCCTGATCGCCGAGTGGTTCAATCCGGCCCAGTCCGTGGCCGCGGCCAACTTCGACCTCGACTTCTTCTGCCATGACGGGCAGTACAACTACTCCACGCTGTTCTTCTACGGCCGCCGCGGCCGCCCTGCCGCTCCCGGTGCCGCTGCCGCCGCTCCGGCCGCCCCGTACTTCGACAAGTCCGGCACGGGCGAGCTGAAAGTCTGGTACGACCTCTACACCTATCAGTACGATGCCGTCAAGGGCAACGGTTACGTGTGCATGCCGTCCGGCAACCACGACTTCAACCGCTTTACCACGGAAGGCCGCACCACCCCGGACGAGCTCAAGGTCGCGATGACCTTCTTCCTGACGATGCCGGGCGTGCCGTTCATCTTCTACGGCGACGAGATCGGCCTCAAGCAGAACCCGAACGCTCCGTCCACGGACGGCTCCGGCGGCCGCGCCGGCTGCCGCATCCCGATGCTCTGGGACAGCTCCGCCAACGGCGGCTTCTCCACGGCCCCCATCGACAAGATCTACATCCCGCAGGATCCGGATCCCAACCGCATGACCGTCGAGAAGGAGGAGAACGATCCCGCCTCCCTGCTGAACTACACGCGTACGCTCCTCAAGCTCCGCAAGGATGTCAAGGCCCTCGGCGCCGACGCTTCCTGGAAGCTGGTCAGCAGCCTCGACCAGCCGTATCCGATGGTGTATGAGCGTACCTGGCGCGGCGAACGCTGCTGGGTCGTGCTCAACCCGTCCGGCAAGCAGGTCACGGTGACCCTCCCGAACGAGAACTCCAAGCCGGAGCTCATCGGCGGCAACTACAAGAAAGTCACCTATAAGCAGACCAAGAAGGGAGACACGATCCAGATTTCCCCGATTTCCGCTGCGATTTACAAATTCTAGGTTATTAAAGCCTGGAATAAAATATTGTTACTGGCGATTGCCCTCTTCCTGTCCGTGACCTGCGGCCGGGAGGGGGGCGAAAGCCGGTATAAAGTGGTCCTGTCCTGCCCGAGCGGATACTGGTATGATGATGCGCTCCGAGAGATTGCCCGGGAACACTTTTTCCATATCGATATGGACATCAAGGTCCTCGCGACCCGTGACCCGGTCCAGCAGAAGTCAGATTTGGAGAGATTGCGGGCGGCGGACATGGATCTTTTGATTGTCTCGCCCACGCTGAATTCGGATCTTGTGTCCGAAATCGAGCGGATCTTCGACCAGGGTGTGCCGGTCATCCTTTATGAAAGAAAACTGGACACGGATAAATACACCACATTTGTCGGTGCCGACAATGTGATTATCGGCCAGCAGATGGGCGATTACATCAACGGGGCGCTCAAGGATGGCGGGAACATCATTCTGGTCAGGGGGACGTTGTCGAATGTCGCCGAACGGGAACGGAATGAAGGTTTCCGCTCCACTTTATGGAGAAATGGTGCGCAGGACAAGATTCATCTGGTATCGGAGTGCCTAGGTGAATTCCGGCCCTCGACGGCCCGGGAGGCGGTGGCCAAAGCGCTGGAAGGACTTCCTCCGGGGACACAGATTGATGCCGTCGTCGCCTTCAACGACTATATGGCGGTCGGAGCCCGCGAGGCTTTCGACTCGCTCAGGTTCCAGCATAATATACCGTTGTTTCTGGGGGTGGACGCCCAGCCCGGGCCCAACGGCGGCATCGAGCAGGTGGCCCGGGGGACGATTTCGGCTTCTTTCATTTATCCGCAAGGCGGCAAAGAGTTGATGGATGTGGCGGCGCAGATCCTTCATGGTGAGCTGCCTGAGAGAAATGTCCCCTTGAAGTCCGCCATTGTCGACCGGTCGAATGTCAAGACCGTCAAGCTGCAGCGGGAACTGATCGAGCAGCAGCAAGCGAAGGTCGACCAGTTGAACAACTATTTGGGCCAGAGCCTGTCGCGCTATGCGGACCAGCGCACGTTCATGATCCTGACGGCTTCCATCGCAGTCCTGATCCTGGCCCTGGCGGCAATCCTGTACCTCCAGTACAAGACGAGCGTAAGATCCAGGAAGGAACTGGACAAGACGAACCGGGAGCTGCGGGACCTGGCCGGGCGGCTGGAGGAAGCTAACCAGGCGAAACTGCGTTTTTTCACCAACATCTCCCACGAGTTCAAGACACCGCTCTCCCTGATCGTGAGTCCGATGGAGTCCTTGCTGGACGAGCAGGGCCTCTCCGCCCATGGGAAAGAGTCGATCCATCTGATGCAGCACAACGCCGGCCGCCTGCAGGCGCTGATCAACGAAATCCTGGATTTCCGGCAGGTCGAGAGCGGCAAGATGAAGGTGAAAACCGAGCCGGTGGACCTGGAAGTGTTCCTGCAGGAGATCAACACCTTCTTCGCGGACATCGTCCGGCGGAAACAGATCCACTTCACTTTTGAAGCCTCTCCCGGTTCCTACCGGGTGATGACCGACCGGAGCAAGGTGGAGAAGATCTATTTCAACCTCCTGTCCAATGCCGTCAAGTTCGTTGAGGATACGGGCGATATCGCCGTCCGGCTCCGACTGGCCGACGGACAAGCCGGACAGGCGGTCGAAGTGTCGGTCTTCAACAGCGATTCCTTCATCCCGGAGGCGGAACTGAAGGACATTTTCCAGCGTTTCTACAAGATCGATGCATCCAACAATTCCACCGGGACGGGCATCGGACTTTCGCTGGCAGCTGCGTTGACGGATGTCCTCGAGGGGGAGATCTTCGCCTCCAGCGAGGAGGGCGTCGGCACGACGTTCACCTTCCGCTTGCCGTTCTTCCCGGCGGAAAACATGCCGGAAAAGGAAGACGCTGCGCTTTCTACCGATCTGAAACGCGACCTGGCCTGGCAGCTTGACCTCCCGGAAAAGGATTATTCCCTGCTGGACGAGGTGGAGGACGAGAAACTGCCCATTGCCCTGGTCATCGAGGACAATGCGGATATGCGCCGCTACCTGAAGAGCATCCTGAACCGGGATTACCGGGTTCGTCTGACGGATAACGGTGAGGAAGGTCTCCAGCGGGCGGTCCAGTTCCGCCCGAAGATCATCCTTTGCGATGTCATGATGCCTGGCATCATGGGCTATGAGGTGTGCCGTATGCTGAAGCGGGATGTGCGCACCCGTCATATCCCGGTTATCCTCCTTTCCGCCAGCACGATGGATGAGCAGGTCGCCCAGGGTTTCGAAAGCGGGGCGGATTCGTATATCATGAAGCCCTTCAGCGCGAAGGTGCTCAAAGTCCGGATGAAAAAACTGATCGAAAAGGCTGAAGGTATGTACCGGGACCTGGGAACCGACTGGCTGGTCGGAGAAGACAGGGCTACGACCGGCACCCAGGAGGCCTTCCTCTCCGATATCAAGAAGTATATCGAGAAGAACCTTCACAAGGAAATCAACATCCAGGACCTGATCGACAGCCTGGGCATGTCCAAGTCCAAATTCTACCGTGACCTGGCGGAGATCACGGAATATTCACCTTCCGATATCATCAATCTGATCCGGATCCGCAAGGCCTTGAACCTGATGCTGACCCGGAACAAAAACGTCTCTGAAGCCGCTGCCGAGACAGGCTTTTCTTCCACGTCTTATTTTTGCCGTGTCTTCGCCAAATACTATAAGGAGTCGCCGAACGACTGGCTGAAACACAATACCTCCGTGAGTGCATAATTGGGACATGAGTGTCGCAATTAGGGAAGGTGTCCGATTGGATTGCCTTGCGTCCTGCGTACATTTGGGACACAAGTTGATAACACTTTCGCACCATGAAAAAAGCATTCCTGTCCCTCCTGACGCTCTCCGCCGTCGTGGCCGCAGTGTCCTGCAACAACGCCTCCGACGATGCGGACGAGAACTTCTTCAGCCGCACCGACCAGCAGCTGTTCATCGGCGACAACATCGCCATCGCCAACACCCAGTACGGCAAGGTGCGCGGCTACATCATGCGCGACACCTACACCTTCCTG
>Ga0079305_1000992_pt1 | contig 45121 bp, 44 predicted proteins | sample LMS_cellobiose_e_FD_79183 | JGI IMG/M metagenome (GOLD analysis project Ga0079305, IMG submission 79183) | Rumen-fistulated moose microbial communities from Alaska, USA - LMS_cellobiose_enrichment | ecosystem: Host-associated > Mammals > Digestive system > Stomach > Rumen fluid ... | reverse complement strand
GCGCAGTACAGTACAGACAGGTACGCGGGCGGGCTTTACTGCCGGGTTCGGAATGGGACCGGGTGTGACTCCGCCGCTATGGCCGTCATGCCAATACAGGGGATATTGGACAAGTATATAACATTTATGCAATCGCAACAGTTGGGGCCAGCACATAGAAGTAAAGAAGGCCTGCAAGCACGGCGGAGATGAGCTCCGTACTCCAGTTGTTGGTGAATTTGGAGATGAGTCCTTTGTTCTCGAACCATGCCCCGAACAGACTGTCCAGGAAGTTGCCGAACATTCCGAAGAGGAACGGGACCAGCATCAGCAGGTCGATGTTCGCCGTCATCACGACCCACCCTATGGCTGCGATCGCAAACGCGACGATCGTGGATGTGATGGTGCCTAGCTTCGATATGCCACCGTTGATCCCGGGGGTGGTCTTCTTCAGCGTTGTGATCATGTACACGTTCGGATCCTTCACCCCGATTTCGCTGGCGATCGTATCCGATCCCGCAACGACTATCGAGGTCAGGAACGCAATCGCATACAGAGTGTCGTCGAACTGCAGGAAATAGTGGAGCACGGTGATCAGCACGGGCGGGAACGATACGGCGGCGACGTTACGCCATCCGCGTTCACCGAATTGGCCTTCCTGCAACCCCATAGCTATCTTCTTGTCAACATCTTTCATGGTCGCGAAGAAGCTCACGATCACAAACAGAGTCATTATGAAGAAGGCGCTGACAGGCCCGAAGATCGTCATCAGGACCCCGACCACCAGTGCCGCTATCGCACCTCCTTTGGAGAGGCAGTGGAGCTTGTAGACCTCCACGGACATTATGGCGGTTATGATGACCTCGACGGTCATCATCACATACGGGTCCATGGAAGCACCATGTCGAACTAATAGATAATAAGTGTGCCAAATTGGACGTGTTAACAGTAATTAAATTGATAGTGTGGCACTTATTGGTATTGCTCCAGAATCTCCGTGGCGAACTTGATGCATGTGGCCTTGTCGGAGAGCGGGAAGAACATGACCTTCCCCGGGCGGTAGAGGGTTGTCTCCATACCGTTCCATTGGTATACGATCATCTGGTCATCTTTGGATTGGATGGGTAGCCCCTCGGATTCGATCCTCTTCGCTGCAGCTTCCATATCGATATCCATGACATCCACGGATACCGCCATGAGGGCCTGACCTCCGCAGAGGCGGGCGATTGAGAACTTCATCTCAGGGCCTCCAGCTCAGCCTTCACCTTTTGTTTGAACTCGTCGAGGCCTGAATCGTTTATTATCAGTATATCGGAGAGGGCGATGACGTTGCCCAGCCCCCAGCCAAGTTCCCTGTTGTCACGCTCGTCGAATTCCTTCATGTCCCTGGGGGCGTCTTCGCGTCCCCTGGCGACCAGCCTTTCGTAGCGGATCATGCGGGGCGCATGAACTCCGATGATGTACACCTGGTCGCTCAATCCCTTGTATGAATGGACCTCGTCCATGCTCCTGCAGCCGTCCACCAGGAATATGTCGCCTGACATCCTCTCTATGGCCCTCTTGGCCCAGATGTCCTTTCCGTGCTTCTCCCTTTCGCCGTTCGCCACCTGCCCTACGGACAGCCCTTGGGCGGCGGCCCCGGAAGTCTCGTGGAACTCCCTTACGATATCCCCCATCCTCAGGAACGGGATGTCCATGGAGCGTGCGACGTTGAGCAATTCCTCCTTTCCGGCTCCAGGCATGCCTGTGATCAGTAGAATCTTCATGGGATCACAGCAGATTGTTGGATATGTTCTCGAGGACCCTGTCGCAGTAGCAGCATCTCAGCTGCACCGGGTATTTGGACAGTACCTTGAACTCCGACTGGATAGGTTCTCCCTTGTTGCTTATGCAGTTCGGGTTCCCGCATCTGGCGAGACCTATGACACGCTCGCCCAGCGTTACCTTGTACTTCTCGGAGACATGGAAGTCCCTGACGATCGAAATGGTGGCATCCGGGGCGACCAGCGCTATCTTCTCCGCGGTCTTGGAATCGATCTCCACATCCTCTATCTTCACTATGTCCTTCCATCCGAGGGCGTTGGAGCTCACATGCATCCCTACGCTGATCGAGGAGTAGATGTTGTATTCGCTCACGTTCAGGATCTTCAGGACGTTGAGGGCATGGCCACATGCGATGTGGTCGATGACGGTTCCGTTCCTGATGGGTGTGAGCCTAACCTCCTTGATGGGTCCGCCGTCCTGCATCAGAGCTCACCTCCGAGAATAGCGTTGAGAAGGGCCATCCTGACAGGCACGCCGTTGGCCGCCTGCTCGAAGTACTTCGCATGCTCGGTCTCGTCGACCTCGGGCGCGATCTCGTTGACCCTGGGAAGAGGGTGCATGACTATCATGTCGCTCTTGGCGTTCTCCAGCAGGGCCTTGTCTATCCTGTACGTCCCGGCGACCTTCTGGTATTCGGTCGGGTCGGGGAACCTCTCCCTCTGGATCCTGGTGACGTAGAGGATGTCGGCCTCCTTGATCGCATCCTCCAGGTACTCTGTGCTCTTGGGATGGCAGCCCTCAGCTTCCAGATGGTCGACTATCTCTTTAGGCATCCTGAGGCTCTCGGGAGCCACAAGCGTGATGTTCATTCCGAACTTGGTGAGTGCCTCGGCAAGGGAATGGACCGTCCTTCCGTATTTCAGGTCACCCACCAATGTGATATTGATGTTGTCCAGACTGCCTTTGGCCTGCCTCATGGTGAAGAGGTCCAAGAGGGTCTGGGTCGGGTGCGATCCTGCACCGTCCCCGGCGTTGATCACGGGGTGGTCCGAGAATTTGGCGGCCAGTCTGGCGGCTCCCTCGAACGGGTGTCTGAGGACCATCACGTCGCAGTATGCGTCGACTATCTTGATGGTGTCCGCAAGGGTCTCTCCCTTCGCCATGGATGTCATCGACATCTCCGAGACATCGATGACGTCGCATCCCAGTCTGTATGCCGCGCTCTCGAAGGAGAGCTTCGTGCGTGTCGAAGGCTCGAAGAACAGGTTGCCGAGGATCTTTCCGTCCAGGATGCGATTGGTCTTCTCACCCTTCGCGTACGGGACCATCTTCTCGGCCATGTCCAGGATTCCTTCGATGTCATCCTTAGAAAAATCCATGATGGAGACGACATCCTTGTGATATAGGTCCATGATGTCCCTTTATTGCTTTGTCGTAATTAATTATGATGTTTGCTCGGCGGGGATTTGGAATATTGATCTGCCGTTGCTACTATCAGGTTGTTAATTTTAACCAGAAATTATCCAACTTACCATTTGTTTAATTAATATGTTGGATGATTCATCCAAATAATCTGAATGATTGCCTATGATGGTGGTCGAATGTCAAAAGCTGAAGAAATACAATTGGAAAAGACCAATTTCGGGTCAACATACCGCAAAATGGTGGCCAAGAGGATCCTTTTCATCGCCGTATGCATCGTGGCCTGCGTAGTTCTTGCCATAGTCTCTGCGATAATAGGAACATATCCCATGACACCGGGACAGGTATGGGAGCAGATGGCCATCGCCATCCTAGGAGGGGACCAGACGACCACTATCTACCATGTCGTTATGGATCTGAGAATGCCGAGGATCCTCGGAGCGATGGTCTGCGGATTTGGTCTCGCGATCTGTGGTACTGCCATGCAGAGCATGCTGAAGAATCCTCTGGCCGACCCATATACGATGGGAATATCGTCCGGAGCAGGATTCGGTGCGGCACTGGCCATCCTTCTCGGTATCGAGCTGATCTCCGGAGGAGGTGTTGTGGTCAACGCATTTATCTTCGCGGTCATCCCCGCCGGAGTCATAATGTTCCTGAGCAGGTTCAGGCAGGCCACCCCTACCATGATGATCCTGTGCGGTACAGCGCTGATGTATTTGTTCAATGCAATCACACAGCTGTTCATGCTGGTGGCCGATCCCGAATCGATGTCCGCAGTCTACACCTGGATGGTCGGATCCGTCGACGGAGTCTCGTACAGCGACATCTTGATCATGCTGATCATAACGGCTGCCGGTTCGATCTACATACAGGCCATGTCCGGACAGCTCAATGTCATGGGATTGGGAGACGACAGCGCCAAGACGCTGGGAGTCAACGTCGAGAGGCGCAGGCTCATAGTGATGTTGGTCGTCACCCTCGTGGCGGCATCTGTAGTCAGTTTCACCGGAATCATCGGATTCGTCGGACTGGTTGCACCGCACATCGTGCGTACCATCCTCGGATCGGACAACAGGTTCCTCCTTCCTGCGGCAGCCCTGTTCGGAGCCGTGCTCCTCATGGCATCGGACATAGTCGCTCGTACCATCGTAGCGCCTTCGATGCTACCGGTCGGAGTCGTCACCGCATGTCTCGGAGGTCCGCTGTTCATGTTCCTGATCCTGCGCAGTTCGAGGGAGGCATGGGCATGACCAAGGTCGAGTTCAAGGACATGTCGTTCGGATATGACACCAAGATCATTCTGGACAACATCAACATCACCTTCGACGAGCCGGGACTCATATGCATCCTGGGTCCGAACGGTGTGGGAAAGACCACGCTGGTCAAATGCATCAACAAGCTATTGGTGCCCGTTTCAGGTACGGTGGAGTTCAACGGAAAGGATGTCCACAAGATGGGCTATCACGAGATGGCCCAGCACTTGGCTTACGTCCCGAACACCTCCGGTAACGTATTCTCGATGAGTGTGTCCGAGATCATCCTGATGGGGCGTCACCCCAAAGCGGGATGGACGATGACAGAGGCGGATTTGAACGCAGTGGACGAGGCCATCGAGGTCCTCGGACTGCAGGAGTTCGCGAACAGGGATGTCAGGGCCCTCTCGGCCGGACAATCCCAGAGGGTGATGATCGCCAGAGGTCTCGTACAAGAGCCGGAGGTACTCATCCTCGACGAGCCGACATCCAATCTGGACGTCAAGTATCAGATGGGTGTCATGAAGTTCCTCAAAGCCTACGCGCGCGACAAAGGAATCATCGTGATCATGGTCTGTCACGATCTAAACATCACGGCGGCCTACGCCGACCGTGTGGTCTTGGTATACAACAAAGGGATCTATGCGGACGGGAGCGCGAAAGAAGTCCTGACCGCGGAGAACATCGAGGAGGTGTACAAGGTGCAGGCCAAGGTCAACGAAGTTGACGGCGTGCCCCACATATTCCTCGTCCCCGAATTTGATTAAGAAGTGATATAATGGAAAAGAATCAGATGATCATCGTCGGCGTCGTAGCCGCAATCGTAGTCATTGCGGCCGTCGCCTTCGTTGTTTTGAGCAACAATGGCGGTGGCGGAGACATCCCCACACCCGGAAAGAGGGTTGGAGAGGAGCTCAAAGAGTCCGACTACCCCAGTTCAGAGGGAAGACTCTGGGTTTACGGAAATGCGAACGAGGATGACAAGATCGATGCAAGCGATCTCGCATGCATCAGGGACATCATCGCCGGAAAGATCAAGGCCACCCAGCTCGCCGATGCTAACGCGGACGGAAAGATCACGGACGCCGATCTGGAACAGGTCGACTTGATGATAAAGGCCAAAGCGGATTCAAAGCTTAGAGTCTACTATGTCGACAACTACTTCAAAGTAGCCAAGATCGATTGGCCGATCAAGACTTTTGCCACCGGATTCAGTTCTGGATTCTATGCGGCAGAGGTTGCTGGAGTCACCGATAAGATCGTCCTCGTAGACGAAATGATGAACGACGGATGGAAGAAGCTCAACTCCCACACAGCTGATTGTGAGACCTTCGGAGACGAGGAGTCACCCGACTGGGAGAAGCTCCTCGCAAGCGGAATCGATGTGTACGTTCCCGGATGGTGCGAGTCTGAGGCAGACCAGCTCGCCCCTACCAAGCTGAAGGGAATCGACGTCATGTTCATGAACACCTCTGACAACTGGTATGTCAAGTTCCCCAATGAGTACATCGACAGATCCATCACAACCTTCGGTTATCTCATCCAGGGTGACATGCAGAGGGTATACAAGTGGCTCGATTGGCATGATGGCGTCCTTTCAAAGCTCAAGGTCGCCGCAGCAACAATCGATGACAAGGACAAGGCCTACATGGTTCAGGCTAGGACCGATCCCGCACACGCGCCAACCGGAAACTACCTGTTCATCGGATATAACCAGACCAACAGCATCCACGCAGAGTGGGCCGGCGTCTACTCCGTAGCACAGCACGACCCCCTCCTGGCAGCTAGCAATTATCCCTCCATCACGATGGAGCAGCTCGTCACCATCCTCGACAGGAATGTGGACTCTAACAACAGGGTATACTTCATCGACAACGAGAACGCAGGTATCGTGATGTACAGGGATCTGAACACCACCCTCAGGGAGTGGACCTCCAACATGGGTAAGGCCGATGCCGACATCTTCTATGTCGGAATGACCCGTGAGCTCGGAAACAGCGCTCTGTACCTGATCGAGATGATCTTCTACCAGAACCTGATGTACCCCCAGCTCACCGCTATGACCGGTCTCAATTTCGTGGAAGAACTGAAATACTTCATCGACAACTTCGCGATGGAGCCCGAGCTCTACTATCAGTATATCGATATAGAGCAGTGGTTCAAGGTCCTGGGAGAGCCCAACTGATAAACCTTAAACCCTGTCCCTTCGGGGACAGGGCCTACCCCGGTGTCACCGAAGCCCCTTACTTTCTTGCCATTTTTATACGAGTACACAGTCCAGGTATCCATGTTGGATGTCCTTTCTAGGTCCCAGAGGGCCAGGGTATGCGAGTACACCAGGAACGATGCCAAGCTGACCACACCTTCGATGATCGGATCCGAGGAGGCCGATGTTTGGGTAGAGACCGTCGGAAACGACAGGGTGCTTCACCTAATGGGCACGGACATCACAATGGAATCCGGTCTCAGGACGACATCCAATTCCGGAATGGAATCGGAAGTCGTGACCAAGGACGGAGTGGCCGTCGTCAGGCTCCCGATCAAGGACGATCTGGCTTTTTCAGACGACATCGAGGTAGTGGTCGTACCCAATGCATACGAGCTGAGGAAGGATCCGAGGAACATCATAGACACCGTCATCAAGATCAGGAGAGCAGCCGGATTCAACCGCCTTCTCTATCTGTCCGGTCTCGGGGAGCCGTCCACCGTCGCCCTGTTGGCCTACATGGGTGTGGACCTTTTCGACGATTCGCTGCCGAGAGCGGCAGGAGTCAGCGGGATCAGGCTGATGCCCGAGGCGGAGATCTCCACCGGACAGGACGAATCCGCATGCAACATCAAGGCCATGGAGGAGGAGCTGGAGAAGATCAGGATCTTCATCCGGACGGACCGTCTGAGGGAGCTTGCCGACCAAAGGGCACCTTCAACGCCCACATCGGTCGCATTGCTTAGGATCTATGACGACATTGGCTACGAATATGCGGAGGAGACTTGCTCCTTCGTCGGATGCAGGTTCAGTTGCAATACCACACAGGCCCTCAACAGGCCCGATATCAGGAGTTACAAGCAGCGCATGAAGGAATACAGGAAACCCGGGAACAAGAGGGTCCTGCTCCTGCTTCCCTGCTCGGCCAAGAAGCCTTATCACATCTCCAAATCACACAAGGCGTTCTCATCCGCTATCCACACCGCACCGCATGACACTCTGGTGCAGGAGGTCATAGTCACATCCCCGCTGGGAGCGGTTCCCAGAGAGCTCGATGCGTTCTATCCTGCGAATTCCTATGACATCCCGGTAACGGGACAGTGGAAGCCCGAAGAGAGGACGATGATACGCGAGATGATCGGAGCGATAATCGACCAGGGATGGGACAAGGTCATATGCCATCTCGGAGAGGACTACGGGCTGGTCGAGGGACTGGCTGACATGGAGTGCACCGTTGTAGGGGGAGAGACCTCCCCTGCATCCCTTCAGAACCTGGACAAGGCCCTCAGGGATGCCACCAAGGGGATGGAGCCCTGCGACAACATGGTGGACAGGGACAACCAGATGCTGAACATGCTCAGGTTCCAGTTCGGCCCGGAGGCCGCATCGGTCCTCATGGACGAGAGGACGCACGCCATCGGCAAGTTCCCTTACTTCAAGCTCTTCCGCGAGGACGATGATCATAGGAAGACGCAACTTGGAATGTTCACCCCGGAGAGGGGAGGGATATCCCTTACCCTGGAAGGGGCCCAGATACTCGCAGATTCCGGATATCCCGTGATAGAGATAATGGATTTCGAGATGAAGGGCAACCTCTTCGCCGTCGGCGTCATCAGGGCAGACCCCAGGATACATGTGGGGGACGAGGCAATAGCCGTCTGTGACGGGAAGGTCAGAGCGGTCGGTGTCGCGGCCATGTGCGGACGCGAGATGACCGATCTGAAGAGGGGCATAGCCGTCAAGGTCAGGCACAAGGCCAAGTGATGGGATCCGCATGCCTGTCACCGATTATTCAGATCCGGCCAACTGGATCCATCTGGGTTCCGGCGAAGGCAAGGATGTCGATGTCTTCATCATATCCCCGACCATAGATTCCAGGGAGGAGGACAACATGTCCCTGGACGATTCCGAGAACATGGAGAGGATGAGGGGCGCCGTGGAGATGCAGCGCGGCATGTATTCCGAATGGTGCAGGGTGTTCTCCCCCTACTACAGGCAGTCGGCGCTGAGGGTGTTCACGGCCGATGATGAAACAAAGAGAAGATGCATCACCACCGCCTACAGCGATATCTCCGCGGCCTTCAGGTATTTTCTGGATAACCACAACGACGGGAGGCCGTTCATACTGGCCGGGTTCTCCCAAGGTGCACACATGTGCTACAGGATCATAGAAGAGTTCCTTTGGGACGACGATCTGCGGGGAAGACTGGTGGCCATGTACGCTTTCGGTTGGCCCTATTTCAAGGAATACGAGAACACCCGCTATCCAGTTCCTCCGGCCAAGGGGGAGACGGACGTAGGGGCGGTGATCGGTTACGACTGCGAGGCACCGGAGGTGGAACACACGATAATCAATCCGCAGGGAAGGTGGACGTATTCCATCAATCCTCTGAACTGGAGGACGGACTCGGTCCCGGCGGATTCATCGCTCAACAAGGGCGCCAGGATCATGAGGTCCAACGGGGAGATCAAGGCGGACATACCCGGACTCTGCGGGTGCTGGATCGATTCTGCGAGAGGGTCCCTGAAGGTGACCGGGTTGGATCCGGAAAGATACAGGCCGATAGTGTACTTCCTGCCCAAAGGTGGGTACCACGTCTACGACTATGAGTTCTTCTACCACAACATAAAGGAGAACGTGGAAAAGAGGATCATGTGTTACTTGTCATCGAATCGTCATAGAACGAATTTATGATCTGGACGGGGCTTGCTGAAGAGTTGGATGTATAGTACAAATGTTTTTATTGATAAGTCGATAAAACGGCTTATCCAGTTGTTTTTTACTAACTTTTAAATCTTACTTTATTATTCTCTCCGAATCGGCCACCAGAATTGACTGTATAATTTCGGACCGCTACGGCCCGATATAGTGGAAACAGATGCCAATGAAAGCACCGGTAGGGATGGCTGACCAGGAGGAAGGGGCTTGTCAAAAGGTAGAGGTAGGAAGGCGTCGCACAGCAGATTGATTTTCGCATTCTTAGCGGTAGCATTGATGCTGTGCGTCAACGTGTCGGTAATGGGCGACGATGTCAGTGCTGACGACGATGATTACACCCATATGGTCCCAATGGGCGGTGATTACGGTTACATCCTGACCATTGATGATATCAAAATGACCTATGAGGGTCAGGGAATAACCGGCGTCACCTACTATGAGGGGAGCCCTTCGTCGAAGCAGCAGCATAAACTCTATGGAAGTCCTGTATTCGAGAACCTTCTCTACACAACGGTCAACAACAGTACGACGATAAGGACGGACGGGGCCAATCCCAATTACAACCAGTACCTCCGCTTCGACCAGAAGACCGGTCTGGGCCCTTTCAATTCGTATTATGTGGCCCTCAACATCGGCGACACGCAGTCCAATGGGGATGAGTACAAGACGTCTTCCGGGAATGGGGAGATCGCCTATATCCTGAATCCTTACAACCTCAAGGAGGCCATAATCTCCAAGGATGGAGGGGTGAGACAACCCTATGCCGACAACGCGACGGAAGTGGAATACTATGAAATCGGCCACCTGACCAATTACAACATAATGTTGATGATACCCACGGTCTACTGGCATTCTGACGGCAATACATCCGGCACCAGCCATCTGTGGCTTTCCAACAGGCCGGATTATTTCAGCGACGACAGCTGGGATACCTTGAAAGTGAGCAAGGACAAGATGGTGGCCTACGCGCACACAGTGGGTGGTCAGGTCAGGTCGTTCTTAGCGCTGGGAGTCTATGAGTCCACGATGACCAAGGTGAACAACAAGGACACGCTCATATCGCAATCCGACAAGACCCCTCTGAAGAACAAATCGATCAGCGAATTCCGCCAATTGGCCAACAGCCTGAACGATCTGGGTGACTTCAGCGGAGAATACATGATCTGGAATTACTATCAGTGGACCCTGTACAAGATGATGAGCTACACGGTCATCGGTACCAAGAATTCCCAATTGGCAATCGGTCAGGGGGCGACTCTGTTAGGCAGCGGCGGTACGGGCATGGTCACCGGGAAGGGAGACGACCAGAGCCCGTATTGGGGCGGATTCAATACGGATTCCAAAGGGTCATACACCAATGGAAAGAACTCATCGAAGCTTTTCCTGGAGAACACCTGGGGTTCCTATCACGACCTGGTTGACGATGTATGGATCGGCAACGGTCAGATGCATGTCGGACAGAACGATATCCAAACATTGATCAGCCATACACTTCAGCCTGCATCCGGAACGACGGACGCCGGTCTGAATGATAACCAGGCAATCAGTTCGGCGAAATTCACCGATCAGGCCGACAGAGAGTGGATGAAGTACATCATCAAGACATCCAACGATCCCGAGACCTGGGATTTCCCGATAGAATTCAAATCCGGCAGATACACTCCCAACGGAGACGCGGTGCAATACAGGCCTGGATACCAGACGCTCTGTGTAGGGGGCCATTATGACGCCCAGGACAAGGGCGGTCTGAACAGGATGAACATCAGGAACGGATTCGGTGAAGGGAAGTACGATATCGGAACCCGTCTCGCTTATGTGACGGAGGGAGGGACCATCAACTTCGTGCCAAGCGAGAAGTATACCGTGATCACGGCCTTCCGCGAGGTCGTGCCTGGGGCCAGTCTCCTTAAGGGCGTAGAGGTCGAGGTGGTCCCCGTAGGGGACTATAAGATCACATACATCACGGTGAACACTGAGAAGCAGCTCGGGAATACGTTCACGGTAGGCGAGGTCGACATAGATCTCCGTATCGTCGTGGATAATGAGATGCCGGTCCCTCCCACGACATCCTATGCAGGGAATCCGAATGAGCAGGTCATAGCCAAATTCACATATGATGGGCAAGAGCACTTCGGCGTCCCGAATATACCCTGGAGTGAAAGAAGTTAAAGGTACGAATACAACAAGCGACGTAGGGGTATACGAGATCACGGTCACTCTCGAAGAAGGTTACAGGTGGTCGGAAGACACAACTGACGACACAACTGAAAAGACATTCAAATGGGGAATAGAGAAGAAGGTCCTGATGGTAGAGGGCGCCTCATCTGCGGAAGTTTCCAAGACATACGATACGACCACTTCCATTGAACCCCAACAGATAGACGCCAAGGATTTCTTCATCCACGGTCTGATATCTGGTCAGGAGCCGAATGTTACCGCTGGGAATGATATCGCTGGTTATCCAGTATACAAGGACAAGAATGCAGGGACCAACAAGACCGTCTACGTATCTTCCATCACCTTAACCGATAATGGTTCGTTCAAAGTAAAGAACTACGACTTCTCGGCAGCCAATCTGTCAGACTGCACGATAGATGTCGGTGTTGGCAGCATCACCGTAACGAAGACGACATCATCCACGAGCCTCTTTAATATTTGGGGAGCGAAGGTCAAGATTGACCCGTGCACCATAGCCGCCGATATCGAAGCTATTGATAACTATGTCTTTACAGGCAATCCCATCACGCCAGAGCCCGTTGTGAGTGGGTTAACAAAAGATAAGGATTATACTCTTGAATACTCCAACAACATCAACGCAGGAACCGCTACCGTGAAGGTCATCGGAAAGGGCAACTATACCGGCACCCTATCCAGGGACTTCACTATAAACTAGAAAGTGATCGCATGGCCCAAGGAACTTGAATTGAAGTACACGGGACAGGAGCTCAAAGCAGGTCTGCTTGCCACCGATTGGTATACCGTCGTCGCGGATGCGAAAGGGACATATGTCGGTTCATATAACGCGACCCTTTCACTCAGGGATCACGTTAATACTAGATGGACTGACGTTCTCACCAAGGAGAAGACCGCAGCCGCTTTGGTGATAAATGCCGATCTTCAGCCCACTACCTCGTATACGGTAATGTGGCATAGCGACGATGTGCTGCTGAAGGTGGATTCCGTTCAGTACGGAGACGTGCCGGAATACTCGGGAATCACCCCTACGAAGACCATGCCGGCAGGATACAAATATACATGGATCGGCTGGGATCAGCCCATGACCCCCATCACCGGGGACAAGGATTATCATGCTATCTATGACGCCCACCCGTTCGACGTATACGTCACAGTCAGAGCATCGGTCGAAGAGGATCATAATTTCGGTATCGTCACCAATGAGGGGAAATACAAGGTCAAGAGCAACGCGGTGATCACCGCCACGCCTGTGGATGTGAACTCAGAGGTCGGGGAACCCCCGACATCCCTGACGATCAGCGGATTGGGGATAAGGTTCGACGCAGTCCACAAGGTCGAGAATGGTTTCGTAGGTCTGGTAATAGGATGGTATTACGGTCCCGACAGACTGACATTTTTGGACGGCACGTTGGTTGTTGCGGGACAGGAAAACCTCGTGATAGAGGCCAAGTTCATCAAGGTACCCCTTGACTATACGGTGCTGGTATCCACGACCTTCGGCTCCGAGGCGCAGGCCAAGTTCAGTGTGGACAACGGAACCTGGAAGGACATGGTATATCTCAATGTGCCCATAGGCTCGACAGTGGCAATCGACGGTTCGAAACTGACTTTCACCAGGCCCGACAACACAACCGTGACCGTCTTCACAAAGCTTGTACAGTCAGATTATTGGGAGAACGAGTTCTACGGATGGGAATACATACTTACCAATCAACCCGTAGTCGACGGCGATAAGATCGGAGAAGAAACGGCCATAGGCGCTAAGGTATTACGTCAAGTTACGAACACGCATACCGTGAAATGGATGAACGGCACAGATGTCCTCCAGACAAGCACTCTCTATCACGGGATGACCACGAGCTATCTCGGTCCGGAACCGGTCAAAACAGGACATGACAACTAGGTGCATGAATTCACAGGTTGGAATCCGGCCTACAGCGATGATACAGGGCCTGTGACATCCGATATCACATATAATGCGCAATTCGAAGACAAGTAGGCCACTCCGAACAGCGCAATAGCGGTATATGTCGATCTGAACACCGGTACGATATCCGATGTGTTCACCGATACCAAAGGTTGGACGGAGACTTCCGATGGCTATTACAAGAAGGAGATGACCGAGTTCCCCTCGCAGACCATAGAGATAGGGGTCCCTACGCTGAAGGTAGGTTCTATAACTTATTATGCGAAATGGTTCGATTCCAAGGGAAACCAGGTGATACCTGATGAAAATGGGAACATTGTCATCACCGGCTATGAATTCATCAGAGCCGAATATGTGGTAGGCGTGATGTGGCTGGATGAGACCGGCGTATCCTTGCGCGACAGGGATATCGTACCTATAGGCGAACCTGTCGTTGCGCCCGGGATACCATCTGGCCCGAGTGTCAAAGACCCGTCAAAGATCTACACCTTCAAACACTGGTCGGATGTACCCGGAGGCGAACAGGTCGATCTCGGCGATGCGGATTCGGATAAGATCTTCTATGCTGTGTTCGACGTCACCGACAAGGTCCTAAACGTATATTCGGATGCATAGGATGTGGCGCAGATCGTGGTCCTCTTCGGCGGACCGGGCAACAACCGCTGCGAGAACATCCCGTACGACAGCGTGGTTGTATTCAGGTTCATGTCCGACGACTTCACCCAGGACGTCCTGTCGGGAAAGCTCCAGGCCAGGTCCAACGACGGACTGGTGCGCGTGGATGAGAACGGTACCCATTTCATTTATAACGTCACAGTGGATCAAACGCTCTCGCTGTATCACAGGGTCATCTGGATGAACGGGGACAGCGTGATTAGGACGGATTACGTCAAACACGGTTATGCTCCCACGGCGCCCGAAGTAGGCGGCCTGATCGCATGGAAGAAGGCCGGGCAGCAGGCGGACATCGGGAATGAACGCATCACGACATACACGACATATGTCGCGGTGGGAAGCCATCACGGCGGTTCAGGAGGCGGCGGAAGCGACGTCCAGGAGACGGAGATCGTCAATCCGGACGGTTCCGTGACCAGGATCACCGACGTCACCACCATGAGGAAGGATGGAACATCATCCGAGAGGATAGTGGAGACCACCACCAAGGACGGAGAGCCCATCAGGGAGAGGACCGTTGTAAAGGAAAAGGATATCCAGGGTGCCACCACGGTCACGTTCACCGAGACGGAGTACACCGACAGCGGCAGGATCACAACCAGTGGCAAGACATTCCCTGATGGGAACACGATCGAGGCCGAATGGTCCGGCGAATATGAATACGAGGAGATGTCCGGAAGGATCGTCATCGAATGCCATCAGGGCCTGACCAAAGAACAGGACAAGTATGTCTGCAACCTCATCGGCAAGGCCATCGGGCAGAAGATCAATCCCGAAGTGGTCATAGTGACCGATTCCGCCGTAGGCGTGTCGGATACCATCGTAGGAATGATCATATTCGGCAACGGTTCGCTGACGTTCATCGAGAACGGCAACGATCTGCACTTCACGGCCAAGGCCCTCGCGGGATTGGGAGACAGCGGCATCGACAAGATATCCATCACGTTGACGCACGACCTCCCGGAGGGAACGGATCCGAGGATAGATTCTGCATACGACATCACGATAACGATAGACGGCCAGGAGTACCACGGACCTTACGAGGAATCCCTCAAGGTGACCGTACCGTTCCAGCTGGATGTCGGGAAGGATCCGTCGAAGATCGCGGTGTACTACATCGGCGACGGTCTGGAGCGCATAGCATCGTCGTATCAGGACGGACATGTTACGTTCGGCATAGAGCACACAAGTTTGTATGCGGTGGTGTATTCAGAGGAAGTCTCTCCGATCGCACCGTCCGTGTCGTTCGATCCGCTGACCATCCTGGCCATAGTGCTGATAGCGGTAGTCATCGGAGCGGTTGTGCTGGTGGCTGTGAAGCGCAAGGCATGATTGGACGTCAGATTCTTGCCAGAACCGTCACCGATATGTGAGCAGAGTGTCTCTGTGGCAGCCATTGTGAACGGATGGCGGCCGGTCCTTTCCGGCCACCATTCCCCAGCTTAGGCAGCCGTACCTTACAGAACACCGAGTTCGTTTTGGCCACTTTTTATATATCACTGCTCTTTACATAGTATCAAGCACAGCATGAGTTGTGTCTTTTCTCATCGGAGATTAACTATGACTGAGGATACTCTTAAGACCGGTACAACCACAATCGGACTGAAACTGAAGGATGGAGTTATTCTGGCGACCGACCAGAGGGCCACCATGGGTAACCTGATCGCCGACAACCACTGCCAGAAGGTATTCCCCATCGCAGATAACCTCGGAATGACCATCGCCGGAGGCGTAGGAGATGCGCAGCTGCTCATCCGCTACCTCCAGAGCGAGATCTCCATCTACAAGATGAAGAAGGGCGCACCCATGTCGGTCCAGACGGCCGCCGTCATGATCGGCAACATACTCCGTCAGGGCTTCTACGTCGCACCCCTCGTGGGAGGATACGATGCGACGGGAGGACACATCTTCAGCGTAGATATGGCCGGAGGCGTCCTCGAGGACAACTACACCTCATCGGGTTCAGGATCGGTCTTCGCGCTCGGAGCGCTCGAGTCCGCATTCAAACCCAACATGACCAAGGATGAGGGGATCAATTGCGCCATCACCGCCCTCAACTCCTCAAGGAGGAGGGACAACTATTCCGGCGACGGATTCCTGGTGTCATACATCGGACCCAAGGGATACGAGGAGATCCCCCGCGAGGAGATCATCTCCCGCTGCGAGAAGATGGGATTCAAGTATCCCAACTGAACGCACCGAGAAGAAACCCTTTCCTTTCTAAACCCTAACTTTTCAAAGCTGGATTCGAGATGAACGTAGACAAGCTATTCGAAACCCTGACCGCAGACGTGAAGAGGCTGGTACCGTCGGACATGGGGATATCCTCGATAAACTTCGAGGGCCCCGTGGTCGTAGTCTATACCAAGGACTACGAGAAGTTCTCGGCGGACGACAGCCTGGCCAGGACCATCGCCCAGAACATCCACCGCAGGGTCGACATCAGACCCGACCCCTCGCTGCTCGAAGATACGAACAAGGTCGAGGCCCAGATCAGGGAGATGATCCCCGAGAAGGCGGAGATATTCGACATCAATTTCGTGGAGGAGACAGGAGAGGCCATCGTGGAGGCCATCAATCCCAGCGAGGTCGTCGGGAAGGAAGGGAAGCTCCTGACGGAGCTCAGGAAGGAGACCGGATGGAACATCAAGGTCATGAGGGCCCCGCCGATACCGTCCAAGACCGTGTCGGACGTCAGGGGATACCTGCGCGCCAACCATGACGAGAGGCAGGATATGCTGAAGTATGTGGCCAGGAGGATCGCCAGGCCCAAGCTTGAGGGCGAGCAGTGGGTCAGGATGACCGCTATGGGAGGTTTCAGGCAGGTAGGAAGGTCCGCTTCGCTCCTGACGACAAGGGAATCCAAGATCCTCATAGATTGCGGATTGGATCCCTCATCGGACGCGACACCGTATTTCGCCATCCCGGAGGCCCAGCCCCTCTCGGACATCGATGCGGTCGTTATCACACACGCTCACCTCGATCACTGCGGCACGCTTCCGGCACTGTTCAAATACGGATACAAGGGGCCGGTGTACTGCACGCCGCCCACCAGGGACCTGATGGCGCTGCTCCAGCTGGACAACATCAAGCTGGGATTCGGCGAGGACAAGAAGACTCCTTACGACGCATCTCACGTGAGGCAGGAGATCCTCCACACGATCCCGCTGAAGTACAACGAGACCACAGACATCGCACCCGATGTCAGACTCACATTCCACAACGCCGGGCACATCCTGGGTTCGGCCATCGCACACTTCCACATCGGGGACGGTCTGCACAACGTGGCCTTCTCCGGGGATACCAAGTACGAGAAGACATGGCTGTTCAACCCAGCCAACAACAGGTTCCCCAGGCTCGAGACCCTGGTCATCGAGTCCACCTACGGAGGCCACAACGACGTCACGCCCACCAGGGCGGAGGCATCGGAGGAGATGGGCAGCCTGCTCCAGAAGGCCACCGAGAAGGGCGGTAAGGTGCTCATCCCCGTATTCGCCGTGGGAAGGTCGCAGGAGGTCATGCTCGTAATAGAGGAGCAGATGCGCCTGGGCAAGATCCCCAAGTGCCCTGTGTATCTCGACGGAATGATCTGGGAGGCCACCGCCATCCATACCGCATACCCGGAGTATCTGAACAGCTCCCTCAGGACGCAGATCTTCCAGCAGAACGAGAACCCGTTCCTGTCGCCCATATTCAAGAGGGTCGAGACCGCCGACATGAGGGAGGAGATCTGCCATTCACCCGACCCCTGCATCGTGCTCGCCACATCCGGTATGATGTCCGGAGGACCGGTCATGGAGTATTTCCGCGAATGGGCGGACGATGAGGACAACTGGCTCCTGTTCGTCGGATATCAGTCGGAGGGTTCCATCGGAAGGACCATCCAGAGGGGGCGCTCGGAGATCACTCTTAGCATGAAGGGCAAGCCCATCGATCTCCAGATCAAGATGCAGAGGGTCACCGTCGACGGATTCTCGGGACACTCGGACAGGAAGCAGCTGATGAGGTACATCTCGTCTCTGGAGCCCAAGCCGAACAAGATCATCATCGGCCACGGAGAGGACAAGAAGTGTACCGATTTCGCCTCGTCCATCTACAAGAAGTTCGGTATCGAGACAAAGGCCCCTCAGAACCTCGAGACCATCAGATTGAGGTAAATCCATCCGGTCCGCCTCCGTGCGGACCGTTACCTTCATTCATTCCCCAGGAAGAAGTCCACGGCGCTGACCGCCTGGATCCCGTCGGGCATATCCGGAAGATCCCTGTCCATCGTTATCACGGTCTTCCTTACTGCATCCAATCTCTTCAACGACGACAGCTCCCTTCTCAGGACTTCCCCGTCAGCAAGGGACAACGCCACCTGATAGAACTCCGGCTCGCCGTCCCTCTAAGCGGTGAAGTCCACCTCTTTGTTCTTGTACGATCCGACGCAGACATTATACCCCCTGCGAAGGAGTTCGATGAATACGGCATTCTCGAGAAGAGCGCCCTCGTTGTACTCCGAACCGAGCAGCACAGCCTCCCTGAAACCGGTATCTGCCAAAAAGTTGGATTCAAATCCATTAATTATTTGGATTCAAATCCAAATATTCTCGAAATACTATAGCAATCATATTCTAAGACGGTGCCTGTAGTAATGGTGTAGTAAAACAGGAATAAGGGAAGTTTGCCCCCACAATGAAGCAGGGGCGTTAAGTTTGATCACCAGTTGGTGGCCCTGACTTCAAAGAACGACTGTGCGTGCTTACAGACGGGACAGACCTCGGGGGCGGACTCGCCGACGTGGATGTATCCGCAGTTCCTGCACTTCCACATGACGACCTTGTCCTTCTTGAAGACGATACCCTCCTCGATGTTCTTCAGGAGTGCGAGGTATCTCTCCTCGTGGTGCTTCTCGATGCCGCCGACCATCTCGAAGAGCTTGGCGATCTGCTCGAAGCCCTCTGCCTTTGCTGTCTCGGCGAATTCCTTGTACATCGTGGTGTGCTCGTAGTTCTCTCCCTCTGCGGCGTCCTTGAGGTTCTCAACTGTCTTGGGGACCTTTCCGCCGTGGAGCTCCTTGAACCAGAGCTTAGCATGCTCCTTCTCGTTCTCGGCTGTCTCGAGGAAGATGTCTGCGATCTGCTCGTAGCCTTCCTTCTTGGCCTGGGAGGCGTAGTATGTGTATTTGTTCCTGGCCTGACTCTCTCCAGCGAAAGCGGCCATCAGATTCTGCTCTGTCTTTGAACCCTTTAGTTCCATGATGTAACCTCGCTTCTACTATCCGTCTGACCGATAAAAGCATATCTGTAATCCTTAGACATCGAACGCGCACTGGTGGTAACATATTACTACTCTCCAGGCAATCACGCATCAGAGAGTGATATTATGGACAACAAGATCATAATCGCTATCGTCGCGGTGGTCGTAATCGTCGTCGCGGCAGCAGCTGTCCTGGCCATGTCTCCTCAGCAGCCTCAGCCGGCTGCCGATTCCGTCACATACTACGGAAACGGAGGAACCGATCACGGACAGACGACAGTCAGCTCCAAGTTGGAGACAGTGCTGCCCTACTTCTATGAGAGGGACGGATACCACATGGTGTCCTGGAACACAAAGGCTGACGGGTCGGGTACAGCTTATTATCCCGACGATCCCGTGGCCTTCGGCACCGCGCTCTACGCACAGTGGTCGGACGGCAACACGATCTCCACGATCAACATGTTCACCAGTGTCTTCAACCTCTTCCTCGGCAGCAAGGGAAGCTCCGATGTGGTCTCATTCGACAGCGGTTCGAAGGATCTCGCCGCGACCGGTGCAATTCTCGTAATCAAACCGGTCAACACTTCCGACAAGATGAGTCTTTCAGAAGATGGTTGGATCATAATAGAGTCCGGCAAGACCAAAAACCAGGTCAAGTTCAACATAGAGGGCGAGGGCGTCACACTCGGATCCATATCCGTTTTAGAAACGACGTTCCCTGCGATGTATATTGATCTCAACCAGACAGGTAAGAACCACCAGGTCTCGTTGGAAATAAACTTCGAGCAGAACACCCCGAACTGATCCAAACATCCCGGGGCGACCCGGGATACCTTTTATTACGGCCCCGCAGGATATCAAATCATGCGCGGGCCATGCATCTCATCGTTCTTCACGCTGATAGGCACAGTCAGCATCACCGAGGACGGGAACGGCAGTATCACAGGAGTATTCCTTCCGAGCGACAATCTGCCCAGCATGGACCAGGGCGAGACCCCGGCACTGAAAGAAGCGGCCAAGCAGATCGAGGAATACCTGTCCGGGAAGAGGACGGAGTTCGACCTGGAGATGTCCTATGAGGTATCTGATTTCAGGTCCAAGGTCATGGGGGAGATTTCCAAGATACCTTACGGGACCGTACGCACCTACGGGGAGGTCGCCAAAGCCATAGGGCGTCCGGGCTCCTCCCGTGCGGTCGGAACGGCCTGCAGGGAGAACCCGCTACCTATATTGATTCCGTGCCATCGCGTCATCCCTACCACAGGAGGATACGGGAATTACGCCGGAGGGACCGGGCTGAAGAGGAAGCTCCTGAATCTGGAAGGTGTTCATCTTGATCGATTACCGCAGGATGCTCGAGGAATCAGCAGAGCCGGATTACGCCAGGTTCACGTCCAAGCTCATCCCCGGCAAGGAAGGCATAATGGGCGTCCGCGCCCCGAGACTGAAGGCGATTGCCAAACAGATCATCTCCGATGATTGGGAGGCTTTCCTGGAGGAGGATCCGGCCTGCTTCGAGGCGGAGGTGCTGAAAGGGCTGGTGATCGCCACCGCCAAGATGGATGCCGAACACAGGATATCCCATACCGAAGGTTTCCTGGACCGCATCGACAACTGGTCCATCTGCGATTCCTTCTGCTCCTCCTGGAAATTCAGGAGGCCAGAGGCGGACAGGGTCTATGATTACTTCGCATCACTGATCGATTCGGGAACGGAGTTCCGCATGAGGGTCTCCGTTGTTTTCAGGATGTCGCATTTCATAGACGAGGAACATGTGGACGACCTGTTGGAGGATATCGCCACCTATCGTCACGACGGCTATTATTACAAGATGGGCGCGGCATGGGCCGCATCGTTCTGCTACATCAAATTCCCGGAGAGGACCCTGAGCGTCCTGGAATCCGGAAGGATGGATGGTTGGGTTATGGCGAAGACCATCCAGAAGATATGCGAATCCTACAGAGTGCCAGATGAGGAGAAGCAATCGCTCAGGGAACTTCGTAGGATCTTACGCAGGATGTGAATCACCGACCCATATAATTAAAAATAATACGACCATGGGTGAGCCCATGGAGTCCAAACCGGTCGTTATCATGGCGCTATTGATTCTAGCGTCAGCCGTATTCATCCCGTCGTCAGATGCGGATGTGGCCGGTCAGGATGTGTTCACATACTATTCGCTCCTGGACGACAACGAGGCCATGATCTACAAGGAGGTCAGCGCGGCCACGTCCGTAACGGACGAGTCCGTCTCGTTCAAGGTCGTCTTCAAGGAGAACAGGCTCTTCGACGATACGGACGATGCCGAGGCATACGCAAAGCAAGCGGTCGCCAACGCCCTATCGGCCCTCTATCTGAGCAACCCGATGGTGCCCTATGTATGGGATTATCCCGCCAAGGGAACGACAGTGACTCCGGAAGTGGTAACCGTTACCGTATCTTCCGGAGAGGATGCGGTCAACACGTACTACGTGGTGCAGTCGGCATCCTTTTCGCTGAAGGTGCCTGAGGGGATCACATCCGAGTCCATGGATGCTCTTAACGAGGCCATCGGGAAGGTGAAGGTCACCGGCAATACCGACGCGGACAAGGTAAGGAGCATAATGGCAACGCTCAAGGGACTCTCATTCCAGAAGGACGGAGAAGGGGAGATCAGCAACATCTACGATGCTCTCGTGACCAAGAAGACGACATCCGCAGGAGTCGCCCAGGCATTCGTCCAGCTCTGCAAGAGCAATTCGATAGCCGCCATATCGGTGTCAGGCGACAACACCCTCGCCAAGGAGGAGAAGCTGAGCGTATGGAACTACGTCTACCTCGAAGGCGACATAGACGGCACGACGACCAAATCATGGTACATGGTGGACGCATCCTACGCGTCCGATTCGGGCATCTGCGGTTATTCCACCGAGATAACATTCGACGGGAAGAACTACTCGATGGCCGGCGTACACGGCACGGATCTGAAGTATGTGGGAGACAACACTCTCACGGTCCCTCAGATCGCCGCGGGCAAGTACGTACCTGTGGGAGGGGTCCCCTTCCTGGAGAAGTACGGAGAGATGATACTGATAGGTGCGATGGGAGCCGTCATAGTGATAGGCATGCTCTACGCCGTCAGGCAAGGCAATTTCTAAATAAAGGAGAAACGGGGAAAGATGACAGAAAATGCGAACAAGAGATCCGAGCTGTCGGTCGAGGCATGGGTAGATCAGCAGGCCTTCACATCCACAGACGACATCGAGATCCCGGAACTGATAGCCGACCGTGTCATCGGACAGGACAGGGCTGTGGAGATCATGAGGAAGGCGGCCTCTCAGAAGAGGCATGTCATGCTGATCGGAGAGCCCGGAACCGGAAAGTCCATGCTGGCGAACTCCATGGTGGAGTATCTGCCGAAGGAGGATCTGCAGGATATCGTTGCATATCACAACCCCGAGGATTTCAACGAGCCCAGGATAAGGGTCTTCCCTGCAGGCAAGGGAAAGGCTGTGGTCAACGAGCAGAAGGCGGCCGCAGCGGCCCAGAAGAACCAGAAGAATTCCGCCTACATCTACATCTGCATAGCGCTGATGGTCCTCGGATTGGTCGGCGCCATGTTCTTCGGATACACGGTCGCTCTGCTGGCTTTCATGGGGATACTCCTGATCCTGATCCTTTTCAGGAGCCCGATGCAGCCCAGGAACGAGACCGCCATCGTCCCCAAGGTCCTGGTAGGTCACGATCCGGGCGATCTTCCGCCGTTCGTGGATGCCACAGGTACCCACGCAGGAGCATTGCTGGGCGATGTGAGGCACGACCCTTTCCAGTCCGGTGGACTGGAGACTCCGTCGCACGACAGGATCGAGGCAGGATGCATACACAAGGCCAATAAGGGTGTCCTGTACATGGATGAGATCAACCTCCTCAGGATAGAATCGCAGCAGGCGATCCTCACAGCAATGCAGGAGAAGAAGATGTCGATCACCGGACAGTCCGAGCGCTCCAGCGGAGCGTTGGTCAAATCCGAGCCCGTGCCCTGCGACTTCATCCTGGTCTGCGCAGGAAACCTGGACGCCATTCAGGGAATGCACCCCGCGCTCAGGTCTAGGATAAGGGGATACGGATACGAGGTCTTCATGGAGACCAATATGCCCGACTCTGACGAGAACCGTCTGAACATCGCAAGGTTCGTGGCACAGGAAGTGAAGAAGGACGAGAAGATCCCTCCGTTCGACAAGTATGCCGTGGGGGAGATTCTCAGGGAGGGCCAGAGGCGTTCCGGAAAGAAGGGCGAGATCACACTCAGGATGAGAGAGCTCGGAGGACTGATCCGTATCGCAGGAGATATGGCTGTCAACAAGGGGGACAAGCTCGTCACATCGGACCATGTCATGGCCGCCAGGGCCACGGCGCGCAGCCTGGAGCAGCAGATCGCGGACAAGCAGATCGAGGGAATGATGAGGTACAAGCTCTTCCACAACGAAGGGGAGGCCGTAGGACTCATCAACGGTCTGGCCGTCCTCAGCAACGGCAACTCCTCCGAGATGTCGGGAATGGTCATGCCCCTGGCAGCCGAAGTCACTCCCGCACAGAGCAAGAAGGGCGGCAAGATCATCGCCACCGGTCAGCTCGGCAAGATCGCTCAGGAGGCCGTGGACAACATCTCCGCGGTGATCAAGAAATACACACTTACGGACCTGTCCGAGCTGGACATCCACATAGAGTATGTCGCGGCTTACAACGGAGTGGACGGGGACAGCGCATCGGTAACCATGGCCACCGTCATCATCTCGGCCCTGGAGGGGATCCCGATCCGCCAGGATCTGGCGATGACCGGATCCCTGAACGTCAGGGGAACCGTGATGCCCATCGGTGGAGTCACCGCAAAGCTGGAGGCGGCTGCGAACTCCGGAATCAAGGTCGCACTGATCCCAAAGGCCAACGAGAAGGACGTCATGATCGATAGGAAGTACTACGACATGATGGAGATCTACACCATGGAGACGCTCCGTGATGTGTTCGAATACGCCTTCGTGGATTGTCCCGCCAAGCAGAAGTACCTCGATGCACTGCTCCCGCTGAATCCCTCCGGGGAATCCTCTGCAAAGAGGGTCCCGATACCAGAGAGGTATAAGAAGGACATCGAGCCCGAAGCCGAGGAGACTGCACAGGAACCCGAAGAAACCGTCGACGAGCCCGCACCCGAGACCCCTGAAGAGGTCGAGGTAGTGGTCGAAGTCGAGGAATGAAACTTTTAGAATGGTTAACCGGCGGGTCTCCCCGCCGGTCTCCATGATACCCAAGTGGTATAGTAGAGTTCATGGAGCGTAAAGATTACGGATGAGCATACGATTCCCTGTTCATATTTAGAACAGGGCGGAAATTCGCTCCGAAAAACCTGGATGTATTGTCGGATACAGTTGCCGTGTCCGACAACGTTCTTCCTTCGACCATATTTATTATTATAGTGTGCGCGTTCTTTCAACCGATTAACATGGCCGGCAGGGTAGCGAAGATCAAGCGCGAGACCAGAGAGACTCAGATCTCGGTCGAGCTGAATCTGGATGGTAAAGGCAGTTTCGATGTCGATTGCGACATACAGTTCCTCAAGCACATGGTCGAGACTCTGGCGAGGTACGCCGAGTTCGACATAAAGCTCAAGGCATCCGGAGATAACGACCACCACCTCATCGAGGACGTGGCCATCACCCTGGGCAAGGCTGTGAGGGACGCCATCGGGGACAAGCCCATCGAGAGGATGGCGACAGCCACCGTCGTCATGGACGATGCTATGGTGATGACTTCCCTGGACCTTGTGGACAGACCCTACTGCGAGGCCGACTGCCCAGATCCGCTGTATGTGCACTTCTTCAGGAGTTTCGCGATGACCGCCGGCATCACCCTGCACATCCTGGTCATCCGCGGATTCGACGAGCACCACATAATCGAGGCGGGTTTCAAATCGATGGGAAAGGCCCTGAAGGATGCCGTCAAGGTCAGAAAGCAGACCCTCAGCAACAAAGGTTCCGTCAAGATGGAGTGATGAGATGCTCACAAAGAGGATCATCCCCTGTCTGGACATGAGGGGCGGCAAAGTAGTCAAGGGCATCAATTTCAAGAACATCAAGGAGGTCGGAGACCCTCCGACGATGGCCATGGACTACGAGGGCCAGGGTGCTGACGAGATAACGTTCCTGGACATCTCCGCCTCCCAGGAGGAAAGGGCCACCATGCTCGACGTGGTCACCAAGACCGCAGAGGGATTGAACGTCCCACTGTGCGTAGGGGGAGGCATCAGATCCGTTCAGGATGTGAGGAACACCCTCAATGCAGGCGCGGACAAGGTCTCGATCAACTCCGCCGCCGTAGCGAATCCGGACATAATCACTGAATGCTCCAACGCTTTCGGTTGCCAGTGCATCGTCGTCGCCATCGACGGGAAGTGGAAGGACGACCATTACGAGGTCGTGACCCACGGTGGTACAAGGTTCACTGGTATCGACGCCATTGAATGGGCGAAGGAGGTCGAGGAGCTCGGAGCAGGCGAGATCCTGTTCACGTCCATGGATGCCGACGGTGTCAAGACCGGATACGACATCAAGCCCACCGCGCTCATTTCGGACGCGGTTAGGATACCTGTGATAGCCTCAGGGGGATGCGGTTCGAAGGAGCACATCCTGGAGGTCTTCCAACAGACCAACGCATCGGCTGCGTTGGCCGCTTCGATATTCCATTACAAGGAGTACACCGTCGGAGAGGTCAAGGAGTACCTCAGGGACAACGGAGTGTGCGTAAGATGACAGAACTCAAATTCGATGACAAGGGACTGATCCCGGTGGTCGTTCAGGACTGGATCACAAACGAGGTCCTGATGGTCGCCTGGGCCAACGCTGAGGCAGTGGAACTGATGAAGAGCACCGGATACACCCACTTCTGGTCCAGAAGCAGGCAGAAGATGTGGAAGAAGGGAGAGGAGTCAGGACACGTCCAGAAGATCAAATCCATCCAGACGGATTGCGATGCCGACACCCTGCTGGTCAGGGTGGAGCAGACAGGCGTCGCATGCCACCTTGGGAAGCCCTCATGCTTCGACGAGGTCATTTTCGGCGAGACCGACGAGACCATGGCAATCATCCCAGATCTCATGAGGGTCATCAAGGACAGGCACGAGAACCCCTCGGACGAGAGCTACACATGCAAGCTGTTCAAGGACGAGACGCGCATGTGCAAGAAGGTCATCGAAGAAGCCGGAGAGTTCTCCCTTGCCATCAAGGACAAGGACACCGACGAGATGGCCTGGGAGCTTGCCGACCTGATATACCACACGATGGTAGCCATCGAGAAGACAGGCCTTCCGATGTCGGAAGTATACAAGAAGCTGAAGGAGAGGGCGGAATGAGCAGAGCGGACCTTCACACCCACACGGTCTACAGCGACGGAGAACTGATCCCCGCAGAGCTCGTACGCAGGGCCATGGTCAAGGGACACGATCTGCTGGCCATAACCGATCACGTCGATATGACGAACGTCGAATGGGTCGTCACCAACATGGTGAAGGCGGTGGACCTCTGCGAGGATTACATAAAGGTCATCCCCGGCGTAGAGATCACCCATGTCCCTCCGAGACAGATCGACAAGGTCGCCAAGATGGCCAGGAAGTACGGAGCGGAGTGGATCGTCGTCCACGGGGAGACCGTGACCGAGCCTGTCATGCCCGGCACCAACCGCGCTTCCGTGGAGAATCCCGAGATCGATATACTGGCGCACCCCGGATTCATCACTCTGGAAGAGGCGCAGCTCGCCAAGGATAACGATGTGATCCTCGAGGTCACCGGGAGGGCAGGGCACAACATCACCAATGGACACGTGGTCAACATGGCAAGGGCCGTGGGGGCAAAGATGGTCATAGATTCCGATACGCACCAGCCCGAGAACCTGATGGACGAGGCAGAGGCCCTGATAGTCGCCTTGGGTGCTGGACTGACCAACGAGGAGGCCGACAAGGCGCTCCATGTAACACCCTATGAGATGACCAAGCATCTGTGATGTGCCAGCTATCCAATTGATGGTAACTCTTTATATGAGTAGCCTTATGGAAGGGCATGCCTAAGATAGCGATAATCGGAGGTACCGGCATCTACAACCCGGATACCTTCGAACTGATCGAGAAGGTCTTCCCAGACACACCGTACGGAAAGCCCTCCGACGAGATCCTGATTGGAAAGATCGCCGGAGTCGAGGTAGCGTTCCTTCATCGTCACGGTACCACCACGCCCCATCCGCCGTCGTCCGTCCCCTACAGGGCGAACATGTACGCGCTGAAGGAGCTGGGATGCAAGTATGTCATTTCCGCTTGTGCGGTCGGCTCCCTTCAGAGGAAGTTCGCCTCAGGAGACCTCGTCATCGTAGACCAGTTCATCGATTTCACCAAGAAGCGCGATTACACGTACTTCGACGATTCGATCACCCACATCGCCATCCCGGATCCGTTCTGTAACTACCTCAACGCAGTGTTCGCCGAGACGGCCAAGAAGCTGGGGATCAAGTATCACAACGGAGGAACATACGTCTGCATCGAGGGCCCCAGGTTCTCCACCAGAGCCGAGAGCAGGATGTTCAGGCAGTTCGGCGACATCATCGGAATGACCGTCGTCCCCGAATGCCAGCTGGCTAGGGAACTGGGCATGTGCTACTGCAGCCTCGCCACCATCACCGATTACGATGCATGGAAGGAGGAGACGGTAGACATAGAGATGGTCAAGAAGACCATGGCGTCCTGTCTGGACAAGGTCCTCAGGCTCCTCGAGTCCGGGCTCCCCAAGATCAAGGATGACGGGTGCTCCGAATGCGTCGTGGCCGCCAAGGCCTGCGGCGCCATCCACTGATATCAATGGCCGGGGTCATCCCCGGTCCTTTATCTTCTACGCGCGTCCGAATGGACAGTTTATTTACCTGCTTTTTAATGGCGGTTCATGGCAGATAAGAAGTCCAAGGGCCAGAAAATGGCCGAAGAGTTGCTGTCCAACCCCAAGAGCATCGGATCCAAGGACCCGAAGTACCTCGAGGAGGCATCCAAGTTCTGTGAGGGTTACAAGGCATTCCTTGCGAACAAGACCGAGCGCGAGGCCGTGGCCTACGCCATCCCGATACTCAAGAAGCACAAGTACACAGAGTACGTCCCCGGGAAGAAATACAAGGCCGGAGAGAAGTTCTACATGTGCAACCGCGGAAAGGACCTCATCATGTGCACCAAGGGCAAGAGGCCGGTGTCTGAGGGAATCCGTGTATCGGTAGCACACGTGGACAGCCCCAGGCTGGACTTCAAGCCCCACCCGCTGTTCGAGGACGGCGAGATGGTCTACTTCAAGACCCATTACTACGGTGGCATCAAGAAATACCAGTGGACCACCGTTCCCCTGTCTATCCGCGGAGTCGTCATGCTCAAGGATGGAAAGAAAGTTACGATCAACATCGGGGAGGATGATTCCGATCCGGCATTCATCATCACCGATCTCCTCGTCCACCTGGCGAGGGATCAGATGCAGAAGACCGCCTCCAAGGTAGTGGAGGGAGAGCAGCTCAACCTCCTGATAGGCTCATGGCCCTTCGACGATGAGAAGGTCTCCCAGAAGTGCAAGCTCGCCATCATGCAGATCCTCAACGAGAAGTACGGATTCACAGAGGACGACCTGGAATCGGCCGAGCTCTGCGCGGTCCCCGCATTCAAGGCCAGGGACTTGGGATTCGACAGATCTCTCATTGCCGGATACGGGCAGGACGACAGCTCCTGCGCATATGCCGAATTCATGGCCGAGATCGACACCAAGAACCCTGAGTACACCACCATGACCATCTTCGCCGACAAGGAGGAGACCGGTTCCGACGGAGTCACCGGAATGGCATCATACTTCTTCAGGGACTTCGTGGAGGATCTAGCACAGACCGAGGGATGCGAGGTCAGGCACGTCATGAGGAGATCGATCTGCCTCTCCGCCGACGTCGGAGCGGGATACGATCCCGCCTGGCCGGAGGTATTCGAGAGAAACAACTGCGCATTCATGAACTACGGGCCCATCCTCTCCAAGTACGACGGGGCCGGAGGGAAGTACAGCACCAACGACGCATCCGCGGAGATGGTGAACTACGTTCAGAGGATCTTCAGAGAGAACGACATCTCCTGGCAGATGGGTGAGCTCGGAAAGATCGACGTCGGAGGGGGAGGGACCATCGCTTCCTACATCTCCCTCAACAACATCGACACCATCGACATCGGTGTGCCCGTGCTCTCGATGCACGCGCCGGTCGAGGTCGTAGCCAAGGCGGACGAGTACATGCTGTACAAGGCCATCCACGCAGTGTACAACAGCAAGCTCCCCAAGGAGTTCTGAAACCATAACCGGGGGCCATGCCCCCTTTTCATGATAATATGGAACAGCAGCAGTTCAGCACCGAGGACTACATCCGCATGGCGGAGCAGGGACACCCCGATGCCAAGTACATCCTCGCCACCAAGTACCGTAACGGCGAGGGGGCGGAGATGGACAAGGCCAAGGCCGCCCAGCTCTACAGGGATCTGGCCGACCAAGGCGATTCGGATGCCCAATACGATCTGGCCTTCATGCTAGACAACGGCGAGGGGATACCTCAGGACCGTGTCGAGTCAGAGAGGTACTTCAAGCTCTCCGCCGACCAGGGAGATTCCGACGCATGCCTGTGCTACGGCGGGATACTTTTCGAGAGAGGGGAGTACAAGGAGGCCGAGAGGTACTTCATGACCTCCGCGATGAAAGGCGATGTGAAGGCGGAGTACAACCTTGGGCTGCTGTATATAGGAGAGTATCTGGGAGAGCCGGACAAGGCCAAGGCCAGGGAATGGTTCGAGAGTGCCGCGGACAAAGGATTCGCCTACGCCCAGTCGATGATGGGTTCACTCTATCTCGACGAGAAAGACCTCGAGCATGCGGAGGAGTACTTCAGATATGCAGCGGAACAGGGAGAGCCCACTGCCCAGTACAACCTCGGCGCACTGGCATTATCTGGGCAGATCAAGATGGAATACCAGGAATCCGTAGAATGGCTGACAAAGGCCGCTCAGAACGGGATGCAACCGGCGTTCGAATTGCTGGTGAAGCTGAACAGCGGGCAGGATCAATAAGCTCTGTTCAGCACTTGATTGGTGTGGGGTTTTTGCGCCATCCTTTTAATCCAGCTAATCCATTTTTCGGACAGTTATCATGAGCGATATCGGATACAGCACCGAGTACGAGGTCTACCTCACAAGGTCCAACGGGGTCCAGATCGTCACCAACGAGCTGAGCCTAAAGATCCTCAGGCAGATGCGTGTCCGCGAGATATCGCCCAGCGAGATTTCGTCCGACCTGAATGTATCGAAATCCACCATCCAGGCCAACATAGCGAAGCTCCAGCGCATAGGCATCGTCAACCAGGAGCTCCGTGTTGGGGACGCGCGCAGCGCCGTCTATCGCGTGGTTGCCGCGCTGATATTCACCAGCGACACCGATGTCAAATGGCAGATGTACGCCCGTTCCGCATCGATAGACCGCATCATGAGGAGCGGACGCTGCACCAACAGGGAGGATCTGTCGCTATACGGCGTATCGCTGACCGAGAGCGGCCTGAACATCGTCCAGGGTCTGTTCAATGTAGGTAAGGCATTGACGAAGGGCGAGGGCGGGATACAGTGGATGAGGCACGCTCTGAACACGATCAAGAAGCAGAGTGCTCGCTACGGGATCAAGGCGACGATGGACACCACCGCCGGCCTCAAGCTGAAGTTCGTCTCGGATCACGATGACGACATCTCAGACGTACCTCTTGTCGTCGTACCCATGCTGGGCGCCATGGCGGCCCATTCCAAATCCATAATGGGATATAATCTGGCCCAGGACCTTTCGCTTAAGGTCACCGAGGAAGGCCGCAAGGTGGAGATGTTCATTCCCAAGTTCATCGGTCAGGATTACGATCCGGAACCGTTCGACAGCTCCGCGGATTCGTACCGTGTCGAAGAGCCGTTCGCCATCTATTCAATCGGCGGCAAGGCGACCCTGTTCACCAACCCGACCATGATGGGGATACTGGACAATCTCTCGAATTCCGATTACAGCCTCAACGATCTGGAGGAGGTCATGGGCATACCGAAGCCCACCATCTACGCCTCGCTGATGAAGCTCAGCGGTCTGGGTGCGGTAGAGATCGATCCCAATTCGGGAAGTCCGAAGAAGTACAGGCTGCTGGCCGACCCGATCCTGTACATCATGGGCTCTGGACGTGCGAACCATGACAGGCTGGATGAGATCGTGGCCCGTTTCCAGAACGGGGCCATAGACTACTATTCCGCAGTCATCTCCTATGCGATGGAATCGTTGGACTGCATGCACTTCCATTTCGACAAGATGTTCGTCAGGTCCGGACGCTATACGGCTGTCAAGGTATTGGAGAAGAAGCCCGACTACGCCCCGCAGGCATTCGTGGATCTGGCTTGCCAGATGGTCTCGCTGCCGGACGCATCGTTCGTGGAGACGTATCTTCCGATAGTGATCAACGTGACCCTTTCCAAGAAGACGCTCTGGGAATCATGGCCTGGGGATTTCGTGATGGGGTTCACCATGGAGGGGCTGTCCCGTCTCCTGGGCGATGATTACAGGATAACCGTCGTGGTCTATCGCGAGGGCAGGGCCGAGCCGATGATCGTCATGAAGTCGTGATCATTCCTTGGTGCCGACGTAGATGTTGACGGCACCCATGGATTTCACGAAGAAGTGGGCATCCTTGAACCCGGCCTTCCTGAAGATGGCCACCATATCATCTCCGTAAGGGAATCCCTCGATGGAGGTGGTCAGCCATTCGTACGGGGAGAACTTCCCGTCGATCTTCTTGCCGCTGTCCCTCTTGCGACCGTATGCCTTGACCCTCTTCATGTACAGGTTGTATCCGATCTTCACGATGGGGTTCTTGGGCTTGGAGAGCTCGGCGACGACCACTCTGCCTCCGGGGGCCAGCACCCTGTGCATCTCCGATACCGCCTGTAGGATGTTGGTGACGTTCCTGAGCATGTAGCCTGACGTGACGAGGTTCACGGAACCGTCCGGGATATCAAGTGCCAAGGCATCTCCCTCGCGCCAGTCGATCTTGACAGGGAGATCCATCTCAGACTCCTTCTTCCTGGCCAGCTCCAGCATGGCAGGGGTGATGTCTACGCCTATCACAGTGGATCCGGGACCAGCGGTCCTTGCCACATGGAATGCGATCTCTCCGGTACCGGTCCCGACATCGAGGCAAGTCTTTCCCCTGATGTCCCCGGCCTGCTTCATCATGAACTTGTGCCAACCCTGCACCATGTGCATGGACATGACCTCGTTCATGTCATCGTAGTATTCCGCTATCTCGGTGAAGGCATCCTTGACGAATTCCTCCTTCCCCTCGAACTGGTTGCCGGTCTTGAGATCGTCTGTCATTTCAGATCACCATCGGGATAATGTTCATGTGTATAACGTATCCTATCACCAGGAGCACCCCGAAATGCCAATTCAGCTTGAAGCATAACGGCACGAGCATGAAGCCGGCGTGAGGGTCTTCTTTGGCGGTCCTGCTGTTCCTGTACAGGACGTAGGCGTCATAGAGGGCGAGGAATGCCAGCAGACAGCCTGCCGGGGCGACGCCCGCTATTACCAATACCATCAGTATAGGGAAGGAGACGAAGCTCTCGAAGAGGTACAGCTTCATCCCGTTCTCGTAGGACATGTGGCCTATGAGCGTCCCAGCCCCGGCCTTCTTGTCCTCGTAATAGTCGCGGAGCTCGTTCCCAGCGAGGACCCCGGTGATCATGAATGTGTTCGGGAGCCCCAGGAGCAGAGCCTCCAAGGAGAACAGCTCTCCTGTGAGCACGCAGTTGGTCCCCAGGGGCATGAGCAGCCCCATCATGACGAATACGCTGATTTGGCCCATCGCATGGTACTTGTAGGACAGCCCCACAGTGTACGTGCCTGCTCCCAGAAGCCCCAGGATCCCGTAGATGAGGATCCCCCATCCGGAATACCAAATGAATATCAATCCCAGGAGCGCGGTGATCCCGAGGCATGCCAACCCTGCATAGAGGACGTGTCTGGGCTTCAAAGTGCCTGTGACCAATTCGGGCGACCTGGTCTCGTTCTCCACGGTGTCCACGCCGCTCTTGAAGTCACCGTAGGTGTTCAGGATGTTCGCCGCCGACTGCAATAAGCATCCTCCGATGAGGATGAGGACGAACATGGTCACGCTGAGGGCATTGACCTCGGCCGTCTGGAAGGCCACCATGCCTCCTATGAGCACGGGTATGACGGCACCGTGCAGCGTCCAAGGTCTGAAAACGTTACGCCATCCTGCCTTCACAGGCTTCACATGGGCCATGTGCACCCATCTGTTTTATGTTATTTATCAATTATTTATCGATAATCGATAAATAGTGATTGAACAATCCATCACACATGAAGGCAATCAGCCTGTTGACTAGCAGCGCGTTCATGATGATGGCGGCTATGGCCGTGGCATTGGTCACCAACTTCGGCGGGTTCTTCCCCAGTGATGTGTTGAATGCGGGTCTGCGTTCCAATCTGACCATCCTGACCCTCGTTATCATGCTGACGCTGTCCATGTCGAGGATCCCGATCCAGAACCTCAACCCCCTGAAGTATGGGAAATCCATCGCCAGGGCGATTTTCCTGGGAATGATCGTGGCATCCGTGATCCCCCTTGTGGGATACCTCCTTCTGAAGGACACAGAATATGCATCTCAGGCTGCAGGATTGGTCTTCATCGCAGCGACACCGTTTGCGGGTTCCGTCCTTCCGCTCTCCATCATCCTACGCGGCGATGCGGAGCATGCCGCCAGAGGCACAATCGTCATCTACATCTTGTCCTTGATATGGATCCCGTTCATAGTCTGGCTGACATTGGGCAACTCCGTGGACATGGAGTTCCTCATACTGACAGTCATAGAGCTGATAGGCGTCCCCCTCGTCCTTTCCAGGCTGCTTGCCAGGTTCGAGATAGGCAAGGATACACTGGCAGTCTTCCTGAACTGTTGTATATTCTTCATGGTGTGGCTGTCCGTAGGTTCCACTAACTTCGCCGGCAACGCATGGTGGCTGTTCCTTGTGTTCATAATCATAGCGGCCCTCAGGTCCTTCGGACTAGGGACCGGAGTCGAGGTCATAGAGAAGAGGGCCGGAATCCACTGGGGACAGAGGGTCACCGACATCCTGATGACATCCTACAAGAACAAAGGGGTAGCCATAGCACTGTGCGTCGCGCTCTATCCGGCGGGAATGGTCGCCATAGCGACCTCGATCCTCATAGAGATCACCTGGGTGGCGTTCATGGACTCGGTGCTGTTCTCGAAGAGGAGGATGGAAAAGGAACTGGCATCGGAGAATGCGGACAAGGCCGCTGACAGCTGACCTCCGGTCATTCATCGGCATCCGGTCCGTCCTCGATGTATTCTAGGATATCCCCGGGCTGACAGTCCAGGGCCTTGCATATCCCGTTCAGGGTGGAGAACCGTATCGCACAGATCTTCCCTGTCTTGATGTTGGAAAGGTTGACGTTCGATATACCGACCTTCTCCGCCAGCTCGTTCAGGGACATCTTCCTGTCCGCCATCATCCTGTCGAGCCTGAGGATTATCGCCATGATATCACAGTGTGCGGTCGGATTCGTCCTGCAGGGCGTATCCGTAGCGGAAGATTATGGTCAGGCAGTACATGACGACGGAGATCAGGATGCATATCAGCGGTACGCATACCGTCAGCACATCATCCCCTCTGGTAAGGTATTCCAGAACGGTCAGGGGAGCGGCCGCTATCAGGAAGGTCACGGACACCAGCTTGAATCCTCCGGAGTTCTCCTCCATGAACGGGCTGTGCTCCCTCTGGATGGATACCATGATGTCGTGGATGACCTTGACGGTGATGAACATGGTCACGAACATGACCGCGGTCTCCGCGGTCCCCGAGGCCAGGGACAGGTCGGAGGGTCCGCATTTGATCAGACCCGAGAACACCGAACGTATCCCGGCATCGCTGAACGACCATATCCCGAACACAACGGTGGCGGCCGTAAGCAGGGCGAAGGCGATCTCCCCCGCGAGCATCACGACCGACGCATATCTGCATACCTTCTTCAGAGTATGGAGGTCCCCTCTCATGCACAGGTGATGCATCTCTTCGGGAATAATGATAACGGTTTTATCCTCGTCATGGATAGCACTATCCGAAGTGAACACACCATGGATTCCCAGCATTATCCCAAGTGTTTCGTAAGATCGATAATGGCCGGTATCGCTATCGGTCTCGGCGGCTGTGTGCTGTTGGGGACCATGAGCATAAATCCTGAGCTTAAGTGGGTAGGGGCCATCCTGTTCGCGATCGGCCTGTTCGCGGTATTCACCTTCAGCTTCGACCTGTATACCGGAAAGGTCGGATACATGTTCAACGACAAGCCATGGACATACGGGATCGACCTTCTGATAATGCTGTGCGGTAACTTCATCGGTACCCTGTTCGTGGCATTATGCATGCCAATGGCGGACCAGTTCGTCCCCGGATTCATCGACGGAAGGCTCGCGATGCTCTCCTCCCCGCTGACGATCATCGCCAAGGGAATCATCTGCGGTATTCTGATGTTCATAGCCGCGGACGTTTACAAGACGAAGAAGAGCTACCTCGGAGCGTTCATCTGCGTACCAGTCTTCATACTTGCGGGTTCGGAGCACTGTATCGCGGACATGTACTACTTCTGTTCGGCAGGAGTATTCACTCTGGATGCGCTGTTCTTCATCCTCCTCGTAGCATTGGGGAACGCGATCGGCGGCGTACTGATACCGATAGCTCAGAAGTACATGTACGAAGATCAGTGATCATTCGTCGCTGGAACCGGAACGGACCTTCACGGCCATCCCCTTCTTCATCTGCCTTATCTCGAAGGGTACCAGGAACGCACGGCCGGTTGCGACGGGATTGTCGTCCTTATCAGTGACTATCACTTCTTCCATCGTACGGATCTCCGGATCGCATTCCGTGACGAACTGTGCGAAAACGTTGCGCCCGTCGGCCGCGAAAGGCACGGCATCATCGGTGACCTGGACCCTCATGTGGGGCTTGGGGACGGCCTTGACGATCCTTTTCGCTCCTTCGAGCTTCAGAGTATACATCCCGTCACCAGCGCGCATGGAGAGGACGTGCTCCCCGTCGGAGATGACGTTCCTGATTTTACCGGTCTTCCTGCTGGTGACCAGCTCCACAGGCTCCCTGAACAGGGCGTCTGCAGCCTCGATACCGAACTGATATCTTGCCACCGCTTTCGCTCTCAGAAGGTTTCCATCGTATTCCTCGGTCCCATCATCGGGGATCTGCTCCTGGAGGATCACTTCCTTCACGCCCATCATGCTGAGGAACTGATATGTGAGTCTCTCGGACTCCGTCTCGGTCTCCATATCGGGGATCTGGGGGAACAGAGACTGTGCTAGAGGATACATCTCGTCCAGCTCCGCAGGGACGGGTCCGAACGGTGAGACGACTATCGGTGTGTACCCTGCCTTCCTGGCCTTGTCGAACTCCTGTTCGTAGGGCCTGCTGTAAGGCTTCCCGTGGGTGTCCTCGAAGAGGGCGACCTTGTTCGTGGGAAGGACGTATCTGGTCCCGAGCCTGTCGAGGTATCTCTTGAACACCGGGCGGATCCTGGTCTCGGGGCCGGTGTAGAATATGGCGCCGTCGCGGCTGATGGGGTCGTACTGCTCCATGACATCCTGATAGTCCCTGAGCTTCCTCAGTGCCTCCAGGAGAGCGGGGTGTGCCCTGCATCTGATCTCGGCCAGCTCCCAGAGCCTTCCCTCGCGGATGTACCTCCTGACGAGGTTCAGCTCCTGGACGATCTGATAGAGGTTGTGCTCGGCGATTAGCTTGGTCTTCTTGCCCTTCTCCATCTTCCTGAGTTCCTCCAGGGTGTGTCCGCGGCACGCGGGGCAGTTGCAGTCTAGGGACTCCATCTCAGCCAGGCGGAATGTCCCGTCGACGAACATCATCCTCTCGTCGCGAGCGAATTTCGCATAGGAGGCGGAATCGAAGAAGTCGCATCCCATCAATGCAGCGAATGCGAGGATCATGGGGTGGCCGGCACCGAACAGGTGGACCGGACGGTTGGGGTTGAGACCTTTCTTGCTGGACATTATGACGTCGACCAGCTCGGCGTACCTGTACTGCTCCATCAGGGGAACGACCCCTCCTATGGGGTGGACGTCGATGTCCATGTCGGCCATCCTCCTGGCGCAATCCTCCCTCAGGTCGGGGTAGATCGAACCCTGGGCGACCCCGTTGATCATCATCTTGCCCTTCATGTCGCAGGCCTGCTTGGTCCTCTCGAGGGTGACCTCGATGGATTCTGCCGTCTGCTCCTTGGTCCAGTAGGGTTCTGTGAAGATGTCCAGGACGGTTCCGATGTCCGTTCCGATGGACTTCTGGAATCCGACGATCTCCTCGTTGGTGAGCTCCACCTCGCCATACATGTGGCTCTGGAAGGTTCCGGAATCAGTCATCATGATCCCGGGGAAGTCCAGCATCTCGTGGAGGCCGACGGCCTGCGCCTTCTCCTTGAGCTCAGGTGTGTTCTTGATGATGTACGAGTTAGTGATGAGGGACTTGAAGCCGAACGTATCATACAGCTCCCTGGCGGGAACGGTGTTGATCTTCGGGTTGATCACCGGGAAAAGTGCCGGCGTCTCCATGCTGCGTCCTGAATTGGTGGTGAACTTTCCGATACGGGCGAGCCCGTCCCTTCTGATGATCTCAAACATTGATTCGAGGATGGGCCGCTCTATTATAAACTATGGGAAAAGGGACCTATGATCTCAGGGTGCCAAAGGAACGTTTCAAATCGATCTGAGAAAAGGAGGTGCCCTAGGCACCTGAATGCGGTCACTGCTTGTCCAGCTGCTTCTGCCTCTCGTCGGCGTAGACCTTGGCGATGGCGTTCTTCATGATGGTATCTGGCACATCCTCGATGTACTCCTTCTTCCAATCGAGGGTAGGGCGGCCGAACAGTACCTTGCTGGGTTTGCCGTGGTCGCAGCTCTCCTCCATGTCGAGATGCTTGATCTCCAGCCCTTCGATGATCTCGGGTATGGTCCTTCCGTTGATCAGGACCTCGTTCTTCCCCTTGTCGATGATTGTCTCTTTGAACGAACACGAGATGTCCCCAGCCTTCATCTCATAGACGAGGTCCTGGATGTAAGACCTCATCCTGATGGTGTCAGGCCTCCTGACGGTGAGGTCGTCGATGTCGTCTTCGGTGTGGATGTATTCGATCTCGATCATTGCCATACTCCCAAGTAATCAATGGACCGATAAAAAAGGACCAGTCCCAACCGGCTAGATTTATGGATGACCGTGAGATGTAAGTATCAGGCACATTGTTTTATCCCCGATCCATCATCGAGAAACCATGTCCGATTTTCAGGAGATGATGGCCAACGTGCGCTCGAAGTGCCCATTGGTCCACCACATCACCAATTACGTCACCGTCAACGACTGCGCCAATATCTGCATCTGCTCCGGAGGGTCCCCGGTCATGACGGATGCCGCCGAGGATGTCAGGGATATGTCTAGGATCGCCAGCGCCGTGGTCCTTAACATAGGCACGCTGAACCCACGTACCGTGGATGCCATGCTCCTGTCCGGGAGGATCGCGAAGGAGAACGGAGTCCCTGTGGTGCTCGATGCCGTAGGGGTCGGTGCAACGCCATACCGCAACGATGTGACGAAAAGGATAATCGATGAGGTAAAGCCGGACATCGTCAAGGGGAACGCCGGAGAGATATCGTTCCTCGCCGGTGTATCCGGAGGGGTCAGGGGCGTAGATTCCACAAGCTCGTCCGACGACATCTCCGGGCTCGTTAAGGGCCTGGCCGAGAAGTGCGGATGCCTCGTTGTGGCCACCGGGAAGAAGGATTATGTATCGGACGGGAAGGATGTGTACGTCCTGTCCAACGGTTCGGATTACCAGGGCACGGTATCGGGTACCGGGTGCATGCTGAGTTCTGTGATCGGAGCATATGTGGGAGCCAACGGGGTCGGTGTCGATTCCATCATCGCAGCCATCACTGCATTCAATGTGGCGGCGGAGAACGCCGAGAAGGTGTGCAAGGGGCCCGGTTCATTCAAGGTCTCGCTCTTCGACTGCCTCTATAATCTCAAGCCAGAGGATATGGAGAAGGCAAAGGTACAGAAGCTCTGATCAGAGCATCTTGAGCTCGCCGGTGATCCTGTCGATCTCGCTGGCAGGCGCAGGCCCCAATCCCATGCACGTTATCGTGCCCGGGTCGACCTGCGTCCTTCCGGCATCCGTTATGACGGCGATATGGATCTTGTTGCTGCTGGCGATCATCCTGTATTTGTCGAGCTCCTCCAGGGAATCCACTTTGAGGACGATCTTGGGCTGACCGCATTTGTACCAAGCATCAAAGGATTTGCGGTCCTTCGACATGCTGAAAATGGCGCATTCCACTGCAGCGTGGCCGACCTGTGCGGCGATCTTGCCCTTCCCCATCTTCAGGTCGTTCCTCACTAGCACCACCAGCTTGTATTCGCCGGTAGGTCTGAACAGTCCGAATGCCATGATGATCCCACTCGCTAGTCCTATTTATGCTTTGATTTCGGTCAGGTAATCGCCTTTCGGCAGCTCTTCGCCGTTGAAGTACAGCGTCTTGCCGTCATCGGATACGTCGTAGTTGTCCCTCAGCATACCGAGCCTGAGCGAGGATGTGGTGTCCGCCACGGTGTAAAGCGAGGGCTTTCCCTTCACGGTCTTCGCATAGGTGCCGATGAACGATTCACTCAGATCCACGTTCACGGCCGCTATGGTCGTTCCAGGCAGCGACAGCAGCGCGACATTCAGGTCGATGTCCAGCATCAGGGCGCAGTAGAGGATCGCCCTGTCCTCATCATCCCCGCATCCGCGCATTATGGTCTCGGCCGGATACGCCCAGTAGTCGTCAACATGATATGTGACGCTGTCAGGCACATCGGGGAAGTTGGACTGCACGAAGGACAGGACGAAATCAGCGAATCCTGCATCGGAGTACTTGTAGTTCCTGTAGTAGAGGGATTTCAGCTTCTTCACCAGCCCGTTCACGGATTCGCTGTCCAGGACGTGATCCTTCATCTGATGTTTGGCCTGCTGGGCCACCCTATCGTCCAGGTCGTATTCCAGGCACGTTATGACGTCGGAGAGGGGCATGGTATAATCGAAGGACACCTCCTTCTCGTTGTAAATCCAGGTGAAATCCGTGCTCTTAGCACCGTAGTATACTCCCTGGCCGGAGAACACGTCGCAGTCGCCTTCATCGGTGTAACAGTCGGCAGTGATCAGGAATCTCCCTACGGTAACGTTCTCCCAAGTAACGCTGGTCAGACCCGTACCCTCCTTCGTGACCTTCTGATAGAACGGGTTCTTCAGGTTGCTGTCGCTGTAGACCTCGGTCTGGACGATCCAGACGGACTTCTCGTATCTTCCGTTGTACTTGTCGTTGAGTTTGATGACGACCTTCAGTTCGGGGTCGTACTGGGGAGTGAGGATCAGATCCCTGTTGGCGAAATCGCCGGTCAGGTCGATGTATCCGTTGTTTTGGATCTCGATCATGATACCTTCAGCTTCCGGAGGCACATCCGACGGTACGACGATGTTCTTCTCGTAATAGTCGAAGACCACCAGCCCTCCGGCGATGATCATCAGGGCCACGATTATGGCCATAGCGATCCTCGCTTTCGGGTCCTTCATATCGATGTTGGTGGCCGTCTGTATGGTACCCATTATGGGGCCTAGGTCATCCTTGTATCTCCTGATGTCCTGGCCGCAGAAGGGACAGTTATCGTGATCCCCGGCGAACTCCATTCCGCAGAAGGGGCAGAAACCCTTGCCCCCTTCCCTCTTTCCGGCCATAGGTACCGCCTGTCAGATCTGGTAGAAGGGAGTCTCGTCCCTGTTGCGGGATTCGTGCTTCTCGTAGTATCCGATCAGATTGCCGTCGTCGTCGCGCAGGGCGACCATATAGACGTCCTTGTTGAGGCGGTTGTTGTAGAATGTGTGGACTATGTTGTTGTCCTTGCTCTTGGCGAACCAGTCGACCACGTTGCGGATGACCTCCCCGGTCTTGGCCGAGTGGCAGTCGAACAGGTGGAGGCCCACAAGGTTCCTTCCGCCCTGCTCGCTGTAATGCTCAATGGCCGCCGGGTTCATGTAGACGATGATGTGCGCGGTATCGCAGATGACCACCGGCATGGTGTCCTGGTCTATCACGCTCTTGAACAGCGGGGACAGGTCCATCTCACATCAGGCCCTTCTCTTTGACGACGATGTGCACATCCCCGCCGGGAGGAAGCTCAAGGTTGAATCCGTTGTCGCGGTCCAGTTCGATGGCCTTTCCGTCCACCTCGACGACGACGTTCTTGTCCCCAGCAACCCTCAACGCGATGGTGCGGGTGTCGTTGTCGACTATGAGCTCGCTGTTGATCCTCTGGTCCCCGTACATGATGACATGCTGTCCGTCGACGATGATCCTTCTGATCTCGTCGGGTTTCTGGATGACCTTGAGGTCCTTCAGACCGTTGCTGTCGCACATGAAGTCCAGATGCTTCGTCCTGTCGTTGCCCGAAAGGATGCAGAAGTCGTCGTTCGCGTGCATCATGATGACGTTGGTGTCCTCGCGGCAGCTGACGTACAGGCCGTTGGACCTTTCCCTGTACTCCTTTGAGCCAATCAGCGCGATATCGGATTCGCTGGCGATCGTCTTGTTCGAGTTGAATATGGCGAAAGAGCAATCCATCTCCTCCAGGTACGATATGTCCATCAGAGGCTCCACATACAGATCCATGTCCATCGTGAGGCTGTACGTCCGTTCATCCGAAGGCTGCATCAGATAGGCGATGCCTCCGGAGACATAGCCGATGTCCTGGACCGATCCCAGGACGATGGTCACGTTGGCCCCTTTGCTGAGGATGTACGGCGATGCCAGTTCCATTCCGTCCGCGTCGTAGACAGTCGCATCCAGAGAGTCGTCCACGGTAAGGTCGAATGTCTGCGCATCCGTGACCGGGGTGGTTCCCGAGAATCCGAACACGAGGACGGCAGAGAGCATCGCCAGGAACACGGCCGCGGTGATGTACCTGACCGCCCTGACGGGCTTGTCCGCCTCCTTCCTGCTGCGGTTGAGCAGCGCGGTCTTGACGGAGGACGTCCTCTTCTTCGTGGCAGGCGCGGGCGAGAGGTTCTCTACCATGACTCCCCTGACAGGGGTCATGCTGAGGGCCGGATAGATCTCCTTGAACGAGATGTTCTCTCCCTCTGGCCTCTCGTCGGTGCTCCTGACGAAGATACCGCTGCTGGCCATCTCCAGTCCCTGGTGGGCCATTCCCTTGATGAACGTCATGGCCTCGGACATCTCCGAGGTCGGATCGCTGGTCGATATCCCTATCGTGAGCGGATATACCGAGACGATACTCAATGAGAGCCCGATCGCCTTGGCGATGTCGGACATGTTACCGAAGTATGTGTCGAAGTTGCCCTGCGAACCCATGTCGCCGGTCGCCCTCATGTATTTGGCACCCAGCACGACCATCAGGTACTCGGAGTCGAATCCGAGCTTCTTCAGGTACGCCAGGTTGTACAGGAGCAGGCCCTCCATGAACCCGTTCTCCTTGTCCTTGACGGAATCCAGGACCGAGCGGAGCTCCTCGTTGTCAGAGGAGATGGGCCTAGACTTCTTGAGCAGGATGGAGCAGGCTAATCCGTAGTATGCAGAACCAGACTCGGAGTAGAATACGGAGATGACTCCCTCCTCCACCATCCTGAGCAGGTTCGATGTGATGGTGGATCTCGGAGAATCCACCCTGTTGACTATGTCGGTGATGCACAGAGGCCTCTCGTAGATGGAATCGATGATGTCCATCTGGACGCCGCTGGTCATGAGTCCCGCGGTCCCGTCCACATCCACCATGAGGAAGCGCTCCGTATCCCTGTGGAAGAGGCTGGTGTTGAGGTAGGGCTCGTCGATCTTCTCGCAGCGCTCCATTGTGACCTTCGCCATCGTATCGGAGCCGTTGAAGCTCTCGGTGCCTACGACACTGTATGATCTTCCTGTAGCGTTCTCGATGAGCCTTATCACGAACTGCATCAGGACCGGGGCCCTGTCGAGTATCGTGTCGTCGCCGGTCAGGACGAGGGTCAGCGGAGACGATGAGAACAGCGTGAAATTGAATCCGGTGAGCTTGACGAAGATGTCCCTGGCATCCATTATCGCATCTTCGAAGGATTTCTTTCCGATATCGATGGAATCGGCCAGAGCATTGGCGTACTTCTTGGTGAGGGGATCGAAGTTGACCCCTATCTCCGACGCGTAGCAGTTCAACATGTTCGTCAGAGACGAGAGCCCCTTGTAGTTCTTCAGAGGGTCCACGAAGGTCCTATGGGAGGCGTTCCTGAGCCTGTCGTTGGTCTCGGTGGAGCTGGCCAGTATCTTGGCGCTGGTGGAGTAGTACACCGATTTCCTGTCGGTCTCGGGTTTGATCCTGTCGATGATCCCGGAATCTGCCATCTTGTCGATGATGAAGTGGAGGGATGATGAGCTCAATCCCAGCTCAGCGGCGAGATCGCTCGGCCTCTTCATGCCCTGTAGCAGGCTGTTGTAGACCGAGATCTGCAATGGATCCGTGAGAGGTACCACTCCCTTGTCCGTCAAGAGGATGCAGAAATCGCGCAAATATTCGTCCTGTGCGCTCATGCGTGTGGGTATTAATTCTTAATATTAAAACGGAATCGGATCCATGTCAGCGAATGTACGAATCGCATTCGGTATCTTGCCTTGAGGATCAGATCCCTTAGGTCATGTGCCGCTCTCTTCACATCGTCCTGTGCCACGACGGCAGAAACCACGGCCGCGGAATCGGCACCAGCCCTTATGACGGATTGGATGTTCCCCATGTTTATCCCGCCGATGGCCACTATCGGGATATCCACGGCCTGGCGGATCGTGTAGATGGCATCTAGTCCCAGAGACTGGACCGCATCCGGCTTCGTAGAGGTGCTGAATATCGAACCCACGCCGAGGTAATCCGCCCCTCCGCCCTCTGCCTCAACGGCCTGCTCGACGGTCTGCACCGAGATGCCGATGATCTTGTCGTAACCCAGGAAATCCCTAGCTTCCGGCAGGGGCATATCCGACTGACCCAGATGAACGCCGTCCGCATCCGATTCCTTGGCGACCTCTATGTTGTCGTTGACTATGAAGAACCTGCTCATGTCGTCGGCTATCTCCTTGATCGCCAGAGCGTCGCGCAGCATGTCCTCTTTGGAGGCGTTCTTCATCCTCAGCTGTACGACATCCGCGCCTCCCTCGTATGCCATCCTGGCTATCTCGATATTGGAGCGTCCTTTGGACAGGGATTCATCGGTGACGACGTAGAGATCGAACATACTGCCGGACATGTATGATGAGTAGATAACAGGTTCCACCAAACGGGGTAAAACGTAGGCAGATTTCCCCGTTTCTTAATAAAAAAGCATAGGACTTTTATATGGGGTTTAGAATCGCTTGCACGGTAAAATGACTGGCGCAAACACTGCCAAAAAGAACAGAGACCCGATCTTTATGGTCTGTCTCGTTATATTCGCGATAGCAGCGATCACAGCCATCGTCTGTGACTCTGCTGACT
>Ga0079305_1000991_pt1 | contig 45131 bp, 29 predicted proteins | sample LMS_cellobiose_e_FD_79183 | JGI IMG/M metagenome (GOLD analysis project Ga0079305, IMG submission 79183) | Rumen-fistulated moose microbial communities from Alaska, USA - LMS_cellobiose_enrichment | ecosystem: Host-associated > Mammals > Digestive system > Stomach > Rumen fluid ... | reverse complement strand
GTCACTGTTGGGGTCCTACAAAAAAGGAGGATTATGATGAAGTACAATATTACATATCACCGCGAAGGCGACTATCTGCTTCCCGACTTGTTGCCGCCGGACGCTCCGAAAATCGGCGTCTGGGGCATGCGGCGGCGAGATTACCTGAAGAAGTATCATGACGGCATCTACACCGGGCTGCTGCTTTCTGGCAAGCTGAATGCCCATCTGGAAGAAATCGACCGCTCGGCCAATGAGATGTTCGATCTACTGATCCAGCAATACGCCGCCCGCGAGGGCGTGACGGAAGAACTGAAAGCCCAGGATCAGATAGAATGGGTCAGACGGATGAACGGCATTCACGAATGGGCAACAGAGGCCATATTGGCCGATCTGATTTTTGCAGATTAGTCGAGGGGGAAGGCGTCATGGATCAACTTGTTTATACACAATACGAGCAACTGCCTCTCAGCCTGTGTGCAAACGACATTGCAGCAGTTCTGAGCATTTCCCGCGCAAATGCGTACAATCTCCTTCGGCGCGAAGTTTTCCCTACGCTTCACATTGGAAAGCGCATGGTCGTGCCAAAAGACCGCTTCATTCAGTGGATAGAGAAAAACACGCAATAACACGAAAAAGCATTTCTTACGGTGGAGAGCAGCAGCTCTCCACCGTGCCTTTTGAGCTAATCTCTACGCCAATCTCTGTGCCATTCTCTACGCCAATTACTACGACATTATCTATGACATTATCTACGACATTTTCATTAGCATCATGATTGGCATCATTATCATCATAAGTGCTGCTGATATATGTTTATCGTAACAACCACCTACCCTGTGGACACAAAAACGGAGCCGGCAGGGAGCCAGCTCCGTTTTGAAGGCATCGTGCTTACTTCTCGTCTTTCCTGAACTCGATATACTGCTTCGCCGTGAACCAGAGATCCTTTTCCTTGAGCGCTTCATAGACGCCGTCGCGGATCATCTGGGTCGTGACGATGGAGTGCTCCTTGATGAGGCGGCCCAGCACGGCGTCCGCGATGAACTCCGCCTGCTTCGCCGTCAGCGCCTCGCCGGTTCCCTCGTTGCGCCCATGATGCTCCTGACGACCTTTTCATCGTCGTAAAAAACGATGTTGCCGCTGCGTTTTGTGATCTTCATTACTGCACCACTTTCCTTTCATCTTTCTGTAATCGGGTTTGATGATATGATAGCACGCATCATACGAAGCGTCAAATCATTCGTCTGCGTCAGCCAGAAGCGCATAACGCATCAGCATCGTGGCGACCTGGGCGCGGCCGGCATCCGCCTTTGGGCTGAGCTTCTCATGGCCTGTGCCGGTGATCAGTCCTGCGTTCACTGCCCACTGCACCCCGTCCAGTGCCCAGCCGGAGATATGTTCCGCGTCAAGGAAGACGCCGAGGCGGACGGGCTCCGTGTTCAGTGCATTCATGCCCTTGTATACAGCATAGCGCCAGAGGATCACGCCCAGCTGCTCGCGGCTGACGGGCTCGTCCGGAGCGAAGCGCTCCGGGCTGTGCCCTTCCACGATCTGCGCCGCTGCGGCCCAGTTCACCGCCATAGCGTACCAGGCGTTCTCCGGCACGTCGCCGAAGGTGGCTTGCTCCGCCTCCGGAGATCCCTCAAGCCGCCAGAGCATGGTGACGATCATGGCGCGGCTTGTGGGATCCGCGGGCTTGAACGCTCCGTCGCCTACACCGTTCATTACGCCATTTTCCAGAGCATAATGCACGCCGTCATGGTACCAGGCGGCCGCATCCAGATCGGTGAAGGCCGCCATTGGGCAGGCGTCGTCCCGACCGCAGACGGCGTAACCCGGCTCTGAGCCGTGCGCGGCTGCAGACGGAGTATAGAAGAGCGTCACGGCGGTCCGCGTAAACCCCGCCGCCGTGCTGCCCACCTCAAGGGTCAGCTCCGTCGGCTGTTCGGGGAGTTTGAAGCCCACGTCGAAACGAAGCGCTCCGCCGCCGGTGTACTGCGCCGCATACAGGATCTGATCGGAAACAGAAACAGTCAGAAGGTACATCGCGCCCGGCTCCGTGCGCGGCAGCGTGACCCTGAGCGCACCGGCGCCGGGGTAGAACGCGTCGTCCGCCCCGTCGCCGTCAACATCGCGGGTCTCAGCCCGGACGGCAGAGCCGTCATCCGCGACCGGAACGATCTCCAGTCCCTCTGCCGCACCGATATTATAAAAGCCGGCGGCCTCTTCCTCAGCCAGCGCGGCGGGAGAGAGCATCAAAAGGATCGCGGTGCATATAACAAATATAAAAAGCCGTTTCATCATTTCTGTCTTTTCCTGCGCTGTGGTCCGGCCTCCGGAGGGAGGCCGGACCGGTTTGGTTTTTACTGGCCGAGCGCTGCGTAGCGCATGAGCATGGTGGCTACCTGGGCGCGGCTGGCATCCGTCCTCGGGCTGATCGTGTCATTGCCGACGCCGTTGATGATTCCGACGGCGACAGCCCAGCGCATCGACCGGACAGCCCAGTCGGAAACATCTGTGGCGTCGATGAAGCCGGTAAGCGGCGTCAGCTCGCCCTCATTCGTGTTCATGCCCTTGTAGTTGGCATAGCGGCAGAGGATCGCAGCGAGCTGCTCCCTCGTGAGCTGATCATTCGGTCCGAAGGTACCGTCGCCGTAACCGTTCACAATGCCGTTTGCGGCAGCCCAGCGAATTGCCTCGGAGTACCACTTGCCGTCTGCGACGTCGGTGAAGCCCGCATCAGCGCTGACCTTGGGCTCGCCTTCGAAGCGGTGGAGCATCGTAACAATCATGGCGCGGCTCGTTGCATCGTTCGGGCCGAACACACCGCCGCCGTAACCCTGCATGATCTCGTTCTCCAGCGCCCAGTGGACGCCGTCGTGGTACCAGGCGTTCAGGTTGAGGTCGGTGAACGCGCTCATCGGACAGTTCTCGTCCCGTGCGCACGCGCCGGGATCACTGTAAGTCAAAACATAGGTCGAGAAGTGGCGGACAATGAACTTGACGCTGTCCTTTGCCGCGGTCGTCGGGGTCTTCTGCTTCGTGCCGTCCTCGGCCGCAAACCAGACCGCGAAGCCGCTGAGCTTCTGTCCGCTCTTGCCCTCATGCGCCACCGCAATGACGGCTCTGCCGTCGCCGAAGTCGGTGATGCGCTCATCGCCGCTGGTAAGATAGATATCGAACACCGCTTCAATGTTCTGCTCCGCAAAAGCCGCCTTCTGCGCCGCGCTGAGCGTGCTTTCATCCATCGGATCCACGTGGAGCGCAAGGGGCTCGCTCTCTGTCTGCGCCGCGATGGAAGCCAGCGCCGGTGCGTCGAAGGTCACCGTGCTGCCGGGGAGCTTGACCGTAAGGCCGGTTCCGCCCTCCTCCATCGCGTCGTTGAGCGCCTTGACGGTCTCTGCAGGGATGGATACCGCAGTCACGGTTTCAGGCAGTTCACGCAGATCGATGGTAACAGCGCCGGTTTCCTTCGTCTTGCCCGCGATGGTCTCGAGAGCCTCCTCGGTCGGGGCGGTGATGACTGCGGTGTTGTCTTCGATCTTTGCGCGGACGGACACGCTGCCCTCGTCGCCGCTGACAGGCACGGTGATGGTTTCCTCCGCGGGCGCTTCGGTGGGAGCGGGCGTTTCGTCAGGTTCAGAGGGTTCGGGCTTGATGATGTTCTTCGTCACCTGAACAGGCACGGAAACACTCCGGCCGCTGGGAAGCAGGGTCGCAGTCAGCGTGGTGGAGCCGACGGACAGACCGGTGACCACACCGTTTTCGTCCACCTCGGCGATGGCGGGATCCTCCACGGTGTAAACCACGGTACCGGCCTCAATGAACACGGTAGAATCGCAGCTGAAGTTGACTTGCTGCGTCTCTTGGTTCTTCACCGTAACAGTATCGCCGTCGTTGAGAGCAAGGTGCATGGGCTCGGCCATGGCCACGAAGGCCTGGTCGCTCTCGTCGGCGACGGTGCCGTCGGCGTTCAGCAGCACAAGCTGCACGGCGTCATAGCCGCAGTAGCGGAAGATGCTGGCGGGGATGTCCACCGGGACGCTGCCGGTGTAGCTTGTGGGAACGGCACAGGCGGTGGTGCCGTCCGGAGAGGGCTGCGCCTGCTTCACAGGCAGTTCACCGCCGATCGTCTCGGTGTAAAGCCGGCGCTCGGTGATATTGCCGTAGCGCTCACTGTCAAGATCGCCGTAGAGCCCCACCAGATTCAGGCCGATGGCGGTGTCCGTCGGGACGGCGGCGTTGCCCTCGTTGCGCACCTCATAGTTTACGCGGAACTGATCGCCCTCCTGGGTGATCTCTGTGATGCGCAGATCGAGCTTCGGCGCGACGGCAAGGGGCTCAGAGCTGGAAACGATGGGATCATAGTAGCCGCTGGCGCCCCTTTCCTTCACGACCGCCTGAATACTGTAGCCCTCGGGTCCGTCCGCGGGAACGGTCCAGTTGAAGGAAACGCCCTTGGCGGTGTTCACAACGATGGTCTCGTCCGAGGTAAAGGTGTAGATGGGCATGCCGCGCTCGCCGTCCTTCGCGGCGTAGAACGCGAGATCATAGCCCTCGGCGTTGGTGAGACCGACGTTTTCGATGGCGGCCGCCACGGCGACGGTCTCACCGGCCACGGGATGATCGTCGCTCAGCACGAATCTGGTGACCTCAAGAGAGCCGACCTTGTCATAGCGGGTCAGCACGAGGTTGACGGGAGAATTGTAGCTGAGGGTGGGCGCGTAGGCATTGCCGTTCTTGTCGTAGGTGACGCCCAGCTTGCCCTCCCGGATCAGATTCAGAGCTTCCGCCTCAGACTGGGCGGTGAGCTTGGCGTACTCATTGTGGACGATTACCAGATTGCCGTCCGCATCGACAGCAAGAGCCAGGCCGTCGTTGAACTTGTACTCGTTGGTGAGGCGGCTGGGCTTGGACCAGCGGACGGTCTGGGCTGTGCCGGCGATCTCATTGCCTTCCGTGTCGGTTTCCCTGGTGATCCTCTCATCCTGGTGGATCAAAGCAGATGCGTAAATCTCCTGGGAGGCCACGGGATAGGTCTCGCCGATCTCGTTGGTGACGTCGCGGGTCTCGGCGTCGGTCCAGACCACATAGAGGTTATCCTCCTCATCGGTGACGACCTCATAATCCGTGATGTGGATCGCCCCGTCGGTCATGGCGGAGCCGAAGTCCACGGTCTGAACGTTGGGCGTATAAGCTTCGCCCGTATCCGCATCGGTGGCGAAGGCGCCGTCATTCCGGACCGCATATCTCCAATAGGCGGTATCGCCCGTGGTCCCGTCCTTCATCTCCGTCGTGGAACCGTCGTGGTCGTCCTCCGTTCCCGTGACCCTGGCGTTCAGCATTTCGGAGATGTTGAGATACTTCAGGGTCTCGCCGTCCTCACGCCAGAAGAGGAAGGTGCTGCCGCCGTTGCGAATGAGCTTCGGTGTGCCGACCTCCACCTCTCTCTGTTCGCTGTGCGGAACAAAGTCGTCGACGGTGCTGTCGTATTTCACGCCATAGACAGTGGAGGTACCGCCGACCTTGATGGGAACGTAGGTGCTGTGGGAGGCGAAATCGTAGAACTGCACGTAGAGCTCCCGATCCTCGGCGGTGGAGAGGTCGAAGTCCTTATCCACCGTAAAGGCGTAGGCCGCGAGGCCGTTGTAACCGGGGGCGACGGTCAGGTCGTTGATGGGAGGATCGGCGTACTTGCCGTCCGCGGTAAGGATCGGAGAGGAGAGGAAGCGCTGGCCGCCCCATCTCTCCAGGTGGGCCTGGACGTCGGAACCCGGCGACGTTTCTTTGGGGAAGAGATAATCCCTTGCCCAACCGGGCTCGTGCGTGATGCCGTTGGTATCCTCAGCTCCGGTCTGGTTGTTGTAGAGCATGTAGCACACGACGCTGTAGGTCCTGCCCGGATTGGCATTGCCCAGTAGGTCCAGAAGCTTTTCGCCGTTATCGTCGTAGGCCTCGCTGTCCTGCGCAGACTTGTTGTAGATGACGATGTAGTCCCCCGTCTTGCTGTCATAGACCGCCTGGGGATAATCGTCATAGTATGCGTCGTCGGTGAGCTGCGTGATCGCGCCGAAGGTTCCGGCGGATTTGTCAAACTCCACGGTAAAGATATCCAGAATGCTCATGACGCGGGCCGGATCAGCCTCCAGCGCATCCTGCACCGCGATGTTGTCGATCGTGACGGCGTTCGTGTCGGGATCGACGGTGTAAACGCCGTTCTCCCTGGCGACCTCATAGCGCAGCGCGTCATACTTCTCGTCCGTCGCGGAAGCCCAGGAGAGAATGATCTTGTCGCCGGCGTCGGCCAGATGGGGTCTGCCGTCGGCGGTGGCGTCGTTCTGCACCGTCTGCGGCGTCGTCCAGGTGTCGGTGCCTGCGTCATAGACCGTCCACTTCAGCGTGGCGGCCTGCATTTTGTCGCGGGTGGCGGTGTCGTCCAGGAAGACCATCAGGAAGCGGTTGCCCCCGATGGAGATGATCTTGCTGGAGGGCTGGGCGTAGGCGTCCTCCACCAGCGTGGAGGACTTCACCGCCGCGTAGGTGGCCATGAGCTCGCCGTTGTCCGCGACCCATCTGGAATTGACATGGGGGTTGGTGCGGAAGCGGAAGCCGCCGGCGGTGGGATCGTCGTCCTGCAGGACGGCGTTGATGACGCTGCCCACGATGCCGCCCTGCTTGTTCATCTCAATGGTGTTTTTAGCGACCCAGGAGATGATGCCGGATTCGTAGGCGTAGTCTTTCAGCGCCGCGGTCTTGTCCTTGATGGTGTCGACGTCATAAAGCTTGACCTCTGCGCCGGCGGAAGCGCCGGACAGCAGATCGGCGTCCACCATCTTCTTCAGCTCATCCACCATCTCGCGGGTCTTGGCCATTGCGGCCGCGCTCGCGTCGCAGTCCTCGTCATTGAGGCCGTTCTGGACGTAGAGAATGCACTTGTTGGCCCGGCGAAGCTCCTGGAAGTAGTAGAGGAAGCCGTCCGCCCAGGGCGTGGGCCAGCTGGCGCTGTAGACATCGATGGAGGTAAAAATCAGATCCAGCGTACCGGCGAAGGTGGCCTCTATGGTATAGCCCCAGCCGCTGTCAAAGAGCTTCGGCCACCATTCCGTCACATTGTTGGAGTAACCGAACTCAAAGCCGACGCCGGCGGTGACACGGGCGCCGATGACCTTATAGATGCCGACGCCGATGGTGCCGGTGGCATAGATGCGCCCCTGGAACTCAAAGTTGAAGCTGAAATCCTGCCCCTTCATCTCCGACTGTTCATAGAAGCTCTGGAGGGTCGTTTGGGGGTTGCCCGAGGAGCCCAGGAAGACGGTGCCCTTGATGCCGGCCTCAAGGTTGAAATACGCGGGCACCGGGACGAAAGCGACCAAAAAGATGAAGGGTTTTGTAAAGCCCGCGGTCACGTTGAAGCCGACAAAGCCGCCCGCGCCCATGAAGATCATGTCGTGGCTTACCTCGGCGCCGCCGTTCTTGCTGATTTCAACGTAGCCGAAGTCCATATAGAGGCCAAGGAAGGTCATGACCTTGAAATACGTTCCACCGAAGTCGCTTTTCTTAATTCCTGATTTCGTGTTGACGATCAGATCCGTTTCGCTGGATGCCACTAACTTATCGTGAAGGATGTCGAGGCCGCCCAGCAGATCTCTCGCAGACCGATAGGGGTTTTTCTGGGACTCATAGCCCTTGCCGCCGCCATAGGACATGACCATGCCGATCATAAAGCGGACGCCGCCGTAGAGCGTTTCCGTCACATTGAAGAAGACGCTGAGACTGGCGCCGGTGTCCTGCTTGGAGTAGCCCTGGCCGGACATGCCGGGCGACGTGGCGCTCCCGGCCATATTCCCCAGATCCTCCTGGATCATCAGGGCCTCCGTCGACAGGAAGGCGCTGCTGACGACCTTGGTGAAGACGTGGATCCCGGCGGTGATCTCGCCGATGAAGGGGAAGGAGCCGAAGCTGTAGCGCGTGTCGTCGTCCAGAAGCTCGCCGTCCTCATTGGTGGGCGACTCGATCTTGAGCATATTCGGAAGGTCCTCAAGGTCATACTGGAAGGTCTTGGGCTTATAGTTGGGATCCGCATAGACGCCCAGGCCGGTGGAGACCGGGATATACTGCATGGGGAGCTTCTCGCTGTCATCCACATCCACGGTGACGTAGGTATCCTTCTCCATGTCGTACAGCTGCTTCTGGCTCTGGTTCTCCGTCATGGCGGAGACGCCGGACCTGCGGTCCGTGGTGAGCCGGATCATCAGCACGTCGCCGTAGGTCCACACCCCCGGGTGTTCCGGATCAAAGGAGTCGATGCGCAGGGTGAAGAGCCCGGCATCGTCGTCATAGCTCCACTTGACGTCGCTGCCCTGCTGCGACGCGGGAATGTTGGAGGAAAAGACGCCGTGCACTTCGCCGGTGGTCTGGTTCTGGAAATAGAGCGTCACATCCTTGACGTGCTCGGAGTAGGTCTTGCCGTTCATGGCGTAATCCTCGCCCTGGGCGATATAGGCCTTAACGGTAAGGCGCTTGCCGTTGAGCGTCAGGCCGGTGATGCCGCCGGTGATCATGCCGTCCAGCTTGGCCTCCACATGATCCACGTGCGCCACCTGGTCAGAGTAGCTGGCGATTTTCACCGTGCCTGCGTTGGCGGTGACGGCCTTGACGGTACCGCCGGTAAGGGTGGCGGCGTCGTGCCTGGCGGCATAGCGGGAGGGTACATTCGCCTCATGGATGGTGGTGACGCCGTTGTAGGTCACGGTGAAGCGGATGGTGGCGTCGCTGTCGTAGTAGATGGCGCCGGGCAGAGTGAATTGTCCGTTTTCATCCGTCCAGGCCGCCGCGCCGCCGTAGGAAACAAGCGCGTTTTCCACGGGTTGGGAGTCCGTGGCGCTGATCCGGGTGGCCAGGTTGAAGGTGGAGGTGGTCACATAGCCCGTCAGCGTCACATAGGTCAGGTGGCTGCCGGACGCTGCCGTCAGGGTGATCACGTTGTCCCGGATGCGGGGCTTCGACATCACATAGAAGGTGTCGCCGAAGTATTCCCTGCCGTCGGCGGTGGTCCACTTGGGAATGACGGAGGAGGGGTTCTTCGTATAGGCCGCGAGCTCATAGATCTCATTGGTGAGGATGTTCTCGTCCACCACGACGATGTACTGCTTGTTCTCCCGGTCGTGGTCGATGCTCACATAGTTGCCCTTCTTGAAGATTCCCTTTCCGGTGTCCAGATACTGGTTGTAGTAGTTTTCGGGGATCACCACGGTAACGCGGTTGCGGTCCTCGGTGAAGGTGGGCTCGAAATAGTAGTAGCTGTTGTCCACCTCATTCATCTCGGTGTCCTCGCAGCGGAGCGCATAGCCGAGGGAGTTGTTGTAAAGCTTGTCGTTGCGGTATTTCTCATAGCCGGAGTTGACGCTGACGCCGTCCCGGCCGCCCTGGTTGTGGCTGCGGTAGAAGCCGTCGGGCGTCATAAACTCCGCGTAGCCCTTGTCATTCACCTCGGTGGAGATGCTCAGCACGTCGCCCTTGTGGTAGGTGTAGGTACCGGGCGCCGTGATCCAGTCGTCGCCGGAGCGGAAGGTCCGTGCGCTGGTTTCATCCGGGAAGAAAGCGACGTAGTCAATGTCGATGCTTTCGCCGCTGCTGCACCCGTCCAGCGGATCCAGACGCAGCCACCGCAGGACGCCCTTCCAGTTGGCGTTGGTGATCTCCACCACGTACTCATGCCACTGATTGTCGTTCTCGATGGGAATATCGAAACGGGTGTTTCCGATGCCCCGTCCCGCGCTGCCCACGCTGGCAAAGAGCTGCATGACCTTGGCGGAGCTGCCGTTTCTCGCCCGGATCTTTACCCAGCGGGCGGTGGAAGCGTCGGCAACGGGCGTCTCCATGGAAATGTACGGATCGCTGCCCGAGGCGGTGAAGAGGTAAAAGCTGTCAGCGCCGTTAAGCCCGCTCTTTCCGCCGGTATAACTCACCTGATGCGCAGGCCAGTTGACGCCCATTTTGGCGGACATGGCGTTGTCGAAGTTGAAATCCCAGAGCAGGGTGGGGTTCGGCGCCTGGATCTTCAGATTGCCGTACTCGCCCCCGGCGAGCTCCACGGCGGCGCTGATGTAATCAAATACCGGGCGCACGGTGATAACGCCCTTGTAGGAATCGTTGCAGTTGCTGACTGTGACTGCCTGCCAGTCGATGACGTTCAGCGACGCGAGCCAGTTCACGTTGTCGGCGCTCAGGGTCAGATTGGCGGTCATGGACTTGCCGTCGATGGTGACGATGCGGACCCACTTGCCGTCCGTGGTTTTGGCCTCCATGCCCACCAGGCGCAGGGGGTTCTTTTCGTTCTTCTGGGTAATGGCGAAGGCCTCGTCCAGCCAGACCTCGTTCTGCTCGTTGTACATGCTGTTGCCGACGAAGACGGCCTCGTAGTTGTTCAGCACCTGCTGATCGCTCAGGCCGATCAGGGGCTTAACCTCCGCGTCCTCGACCTTGAATTCGAACTTGCGCTTCAGAAGGTACATGCCGCTCAGGTGGGCAGAAACGGTACTGTCCACGAAGGCGGTGCCGCGGTTTTTGCTGTGGTTGGCCTCAAAGCTCACATAGGCCGGCGCCTTGGGCGTTCCGAAATAGTTCCAGAGGGTGCCGGAGGGCATGTCGTTTTTGCTGCTGTTGAAGTCCACATTATGGGCGCAAGTTGCATCCGACGCGCTCTTGTCGGAGCCGCTCTTCCAATAGGACATCCAGATGCTGCCCTCGCAATAGTTGGCGTGGGCCCACCAGTCCATGGCAACGCCGTCGTAGGCATAGCCGTAATCTTTGATGGGGACGAAGACCTTGCGGTAGTTGTTCGGCTTGTCCACAGGAGTATGTACTTCGGCGCCATAGTCGCCCTCATATTCGCCGTCGCCTTCGATCCAGCCGGATTTGATGTTGATGGCGGAGGTGATGCGCCGGTCGCCGATGGTGCGGTCGTCCATAAGCGCGCCGTCCGCTCCCGCGGCGGGGATGACGACGTGGACAGTGGCCCGCTCCACAGTCTCATCCGTCAGGGCAGTGATAGTAACATAAAAGTCCTTCACCGTGTCGCCGTGATAGACGGGAATGTCCACGCTTCTGGATCGGATACCCACGGGGAAATAGAGGTTCGCCCCCACGCCGCTGTACTCGTCGCCCTCTTTGGCGCTGCCGCCCCAGGTGGCGAGGTGGACGCCCTTGATGGCGTTGAGGCGCCCCTCGCGCGTCACAGTAACGGTCGCCTTGCCGTTCTCGGCGTAGACGGTATCAGCCGCCATGGAGACAGTGACCGTCTCCGGCTCATCCTCATCATAGATGGTGACGGAAACCGGATTCACGTCCTCGCCGATGGCGAAGCCCTCCCCGGGGTCTTTGAGCATCAGCATGATCTGAGCGTCGCCCTCCGCCTTCGGGGAATACATCGGCGAGATGACAAGGAACTTGGCCTCCTCTCCGACGTTGAAGTGCAGGCGGTACTCCTTGCCGGGGTAGCTGTCCACCGTTGCGTCCGCCATGGCCCGGTTGTATTCATCCTCGGTCATGGTATCGGCGCTCTGGGCAAGGGCATTTCCCCCGCTCAGCTCCTGCCGGTCGGAAACAGTGCCGGTGAAGGTCTCCCGTCCCTCGCGCAGAAGCTCGGTCGGGGAGAGCTGGCCTTCCGTCCAGTCGGTCTCCTCCACCGCGCCGGGAATCTCTTCCGCGGTTTCCTCTGCCTGTTCGGTCTCGGGGGCTTCTTCTGGCTCCGTGATCGGGTTGCCGTTTTCGTCCAGAGGCGTGGCGGTGATGGTGGCGACCATATTGCCGTCACCGTCCACCAGTTCCGCGCCGCCGGCGGCCTCAATGAGCTCGCCCAGTTCATTCTCATCGGTGGCAGGTTCAAATTCCTCCTGTCCGTCCGCGTTCAGGGCGATGTCCTTGATGGAAACGTCGTCGAGGATGATCTGCGGTTCAACCTCCGCCTTATAGATCTCCACGGCGTAGTTCTCGTCGTGCCGCGCGGAGACGTCCACCACCTTCAGGGTGATCTCCGCCTCGGCGTCCAGATCACCGGTGCGCTGGATGGGGATATAGATCTTCTCCGCGCTCTTTTCACTGGCAGCATAGTTCTGCTCCGGAATAAAGAACCAGTTGCCGCCGTCCTGAAGGCGCTCAGGTACGGTCAGTTCGATGTACTTCGTCGGATTGACGGCCTTGTCCGCCTCTTCCACTGCGAAGGCGATGCCGCTTTGGCACACATCGAACACCATCAAAAGCGCCAGAAGCAGAGCAAGGGATTTGTTCAGTATATGTTTCATAGGATGTCCTCCCATCATTTGCTTGATTCACCGAGCCAGGGCCTGCGCTGTCCGCTGCGGCGGTCAGGCAGGCCCCGGCTCTGTCTGCGCGGTCTCAGGCCTTTTCTCTGATGTTGGGATCCAGCGGCTGGGTGGGAACGCGGTCAACGTCTGCAAAGGGATTGTTGCCGCCGGCAATCGCGTCCAGATCGCCGTCGTCCAGCTCCTGCATCGCCTCGCTGAGGGCCTTGTTTGCCTGCTGCACAGCTTCGTTGGCCTGCTTCAGGTTCTCGATGATCTTTTTCTTGTCATTCATGGGGTTTGCTCCTTTCGAATGATGGATTTGTTTATTCAGAAAAGCTCCGTTCAGGGCGTTTTTCTCTCCTTTGCCAAGGGCGTCATAGTCGCCGTCTCACAGACGAACTGTCCATAGCGCGCGCCGTCCGGCGGGGGAAGGATCGCCACCGTGCCGTGGGCGGGCAGCGTCAGTGTGCCGGACGTCACGCCCAGGCATACGCCGCGCTCGTCATACGCTGCCAGAAGATAAATGACGTCGAGGGGCGCGTCGGTGTTGTTGCGGAGTTCCCGTGCGGGACCGCTTTCCGGCAAAAAGCTGCAGGGGGTATCCGGCGGTTCCTCCTCCCCGGTCAGCGCCGCGACACTTCCGGCAACATTCAAAATGCCGTAGCCGTAATATGCGTCCCAGTCCTCATCGCCCCGATCCACGGCGCTGCGCGCCAGCAGCGCGCGAAGTTGAGCGGGCGTCAGGGTTGGATCGATCCCTAGCAGTACCGCCGTCGCGCCCGACACCTGGGGCACCGCGAAGGAGGTTCCGGTGCAAAGGGAGTAGGCGCCGGCGTAAGCCGTGCTGCGCACGTCGACCCCCGGTGCGGTAAGGAACACACTTTCGTTGTGGTTGGAACGAGATGAAATGTCGCCGTTTTGATCCACCGCGCCCACGCCGATGACGCTTTCATAGCCGGCGGGATAATAAACGGTGGTTCGCCCGGCGTTTCCCACGGCAGAGACAATGGTCACATTCTGCGCTTCCGCATAATCCACCGCCTCCCTGAGGGCTTCAAATTCCCCGGTCACGCCCAGGCTAAGGTTCAGAATATTGCAGCCGAAGTCGTCAATGCCGGCGTAAATGGCCCGACAGATGGCGCTGACCGTCAGTTCTTTGCCGTCGGTGACCTTCAGCGGAACGATCTCCGCCTCCGGCGCGACGCCGATATAGCCGCGCTCCCCCGCCCCGGCGATCAACCCCGCCACCTTGGTACCGTGGCCGTAGTTGTCGGCGGTGTCTTCCGTTTTCGCGTTGTCGTCCATGCAGTTGCATCCAGGGAGAAGCCGGTCTCCCAGATCCGGGTGGGGGTTCACGCCGGAATCCACCACGCCGATCCGGACGCCGCCGCCATGGTGCCCGCTCCGGAATGCACCCGAGGCCTGCACCAGATCCAGGTTCCACTGTTCCGGCTCGTAGAACGCCGGGGCGTCGTCCAGCAGTTCTCCGACGCCGTCGGGCTCGTACCACTCCAGCAAGCCGAGAAAGCGCAGGCGCTGCATGGTGTTCTTGCTCACCACCTCAAAGGGCCAGCGGTCGTCCGACTGCAGCCAGGCGGCGCCTTGCTTATATTTGATGATATAGTCGGTGGCTGTGTCATCGGCGGCGCGAGCCGGGATCGCGGCCAAGGTGCCCGCGAGGAGCACCGCCGCGAGAAGTCGGGCCGTCCGCCGTTTGCTGCGCACGCGCATCGGGTCTCTCCTTATTTCATGCTGCGCCGGAGCTGCTCCAGCGCTTTTTTGTGTCTGACCTTCACCATGCCGTAGCTTATCCCGGTCATGCGGGCGATCTCGGTCATGGCGTAGCCGTCGTAATATCGCAGGACGATCACATCCCGCAGCGGCTCCGGCAGCGCCGCCAAAGCCGCCGCAAGGGTTTCCAGCGTCTCCTCCGCAATGAGCCGCGCGTCCGGCTCCGCCGGATCCGCCAGTTCCTCCGGCAGCGGCGCGAACTGGCGCCGCGTCCGGTAATAGTCCGTCAGCGTATTGCGGGTGATGGTAAAGATCCATGTCATGGCCGAGGCATGTTTGCCGTCGAATTCCGGCAGGGCGCGGCAGACCTTTTCAAAAACCGCCTCACACAGATCCTCGGCATCCTCCCGGTGTTCCAGCTTCCCTTGCAGATAGTCCAGTACACGGCCCCGATAAGCGGTATAGAGTTCCTCCGGTCTTGTCTGCGTCATAGATGCCTGTCCTTCTTGCCGGGGTCAAGCGTCCGGAGGTAGGGATCTCCCGCCGCGGAGACCAGATTCAGTTCGTCGTCGGAAAGCTCCCTGGGCGCACAGCGCCGGTGCACATCGTCAATCACGCTCTGCAGAGCCGGATTTTGGGCAAAGCGCTGGTAGTCAAGCAGTTGCTTCAGCGTTTTCTCCACGGTCACATCTCCTTCTTGACTCCATACATATTAACGAATAGTTTCCGGAAATGGCAATAATTTTTCATTTATGTGTCGATTCGCTGGCGTTCCACCAGTTCGGCGAAGATGCCGCCCCGCGCGATCAGCTGCTCGTAGGTGCCCTCCTCGGCGATCTTTCCGCCATCCAGCACCAGGATCCGGTCACAGTTCCGGATGGTGGAGAGCCGGTGGGCGATGACGATGCGGGTGCAGTGCAGCTCGTCCAGCGCGTCGGAGACCAGCCGCTGGGTCTTGTTGTCCAGCGCAGAGGTGGCCTCGTCCATCAGAATGATCTTCGGCCTGGAGGCGATGGCGCGGGCGATCATGATGCGCTGCTTCTGCCCGCCGGAAAAGCCGCCCTGCCCCTCGCCGATGATCGTGTGCATTCCCATGGGCATGGCACGGATATCGTCGGCGATACCGGCCTTTTCCGCCGCGTCCCACGCGTCGTCCATCGTGAGGTTGGGCGCGGAAAGGGTGATGTTGGAATAAATATCCCCGAGGAAGAGGGAGCCGTTCTGGATCACGACGCCCATCCGGCGGCGCAGGGACTGCAGGTCGAGGGTGCGCATATCCCGGCGGTCGAAGTAGACGGCGCCCTTCTGGGGCGTCTCAAAGCCCAGGAGCAGGCGCATCAGCGTGCTTTTCCCGCAGCCGGTCCGGCCGACGATGGCAACATATTCCCCGGCCTTGATGCTGAGGTTCAGATCGCTGATGACGTCGGGCAGCGTCTCATCGTATCGGAACGAGACGTTGGACAGCTCGATGCTGCCGGAGAGCCGGGTCACGATCTCCTTGTCCGCCGTCATCTCCGGCTCGGCCTTCAGGATCGGCTCCGCCATGTCGAGGATCGGGCCGATCTCCGCCGCCGAGGTCACGATCGACGCAAAGGCGGCGAAGGCGCCCGTGATCGCGCCGTAAGCCGCGCTGAACGCCAGATAGGACGAGGGGCTGACACCCGCCGCCGTGGCCTGATAGTAGATTACCGCCAGGGCGATCAGCGGGATCGCCATGATCACGGCGGAGCTGATCTTCAGGAAGAAGGGCGGGTTGTACTCGATCTGCGCCCCGGCGGCATAGCAGCGCGCCCACTTCGCGAAGGCGCGTTTTTCCGCGCCGGAGAGCTTGATCTTCTGTATGCCGGAAATCAGCGCGAAGCTGATGCCGTTCTCCTCCGCGCTGCCCTCCAGATACTCTCTCGTTTCCCGCATTTTGAGAAAGCCCGTGAGGAGGGTCACCCCCACCGTTGCGACGACGGCGACGATCGCCGTTCCGGCCAGCGCCGGCGCGTAGGTGAACAGCTGGTTGATATACAAAAGCGTGGAAAGCGCCGTCACGCCCAGGGAGAACACGCCGCCCAGCAACAGCACGCAGAGCTTGTTGATCCCGCCGCTGCGGGACGCCAGATTACCGGCGTTGAAGCGCTTGAAAAAGGGCGTCGGCAAGCTCATAAGCCGCGCCATCATCGCCGCCTCCATGGGCAGCGCGACCTTGATCTGAATGCGGCTCATGGCGAGCTCCCGCGAGGCCGTGAGCAGTTGGGAGGACACAAGGATGCACAGGATGAACACCGCCGTGCTCCACAGGATCATCTGGTTTCCGCTTTCCAGCACGAAGCCGCTCAGCAGCTTCGTGAGGCGCGGCAGCATCATCCCGGTGAGCGTGACCAGCAGCGTCAGTCCGACGACCACGGCGTAATCATAGGCATTGAGGCAGTTTTTCATGTACGCCATCAGATCCGGGATGCCGAGCGGGCGCTGGGGCAGCGGCTGATAAAAGCAGATCGCCTCGTTTTCCAGCTGGGCGCAGGTCTCTTTCCCGGCGCTGACCTTGTCTCCGGCGGTGTTCAGCCAGGTATAGCCGCCGTATTTCTTCGGCAGAAGCGCCACCGGCAGACCGTCCTCCTTCCGCACCCCGATCATGGGGACGAAGGTCGTCCGGTACCAGTCATCCGAAAGGATCACCGTCCGGCGCATGATCCCGTAGGGGCGCAGCGCATAATCCATCTGCGCTTCCGGGTCGGTGACGGCGGAGGGGATCTCGACCGGCTTGAAGTGGTAGTATTTCAAAACGTCGTCGATGGCGGCCTTGGTGATGATGCGCTTGTCATGCAGAGCGTCCGAAACGCGCTTGCCCATCACGACGGACGACATTTCAAGGATGGAGTCCTCAAACAGTTCCCGGTCACTTTTCTTGCGAAGCCGGATCTGATCGTCAAACCAGTTCAATGCACTCCCTCCTCCCTCAGTCGCTGGAGATCAACTCCGTGTAATAGCCGCCCTTGGCGTAAAGCTCCTCATGGGTGCCCCGCTCCACGACCTTGCCGTGGTCGAGCACGATGATCTCATCCGCGTCGCGAATCGTCGAAAGCCGGTGGGCGATGATCACGCAGGTCACGCCCCGCTCCTTCACCGCCTCGACAAGCTCAAATTCCGTTCTGGCGTCCAGCGCGCTGGTGGCCTCGTCCATGATGATGATGTGCGGATCCTGCGCCAGAGCGCGGGCGATCTCCAGTCGCTGGCGCTGGCCGCCGGAGAGATCCTGCCCGCCTTCCCGGATCCGGCCCTGATACCCGCCGGGCCGCGCCATGATGTCGTCATGGATCTGGGCGTCACGGCAAGCAAGGATCATCTCGAATTCCTCAATGGCGTCGTCCCACATTTTGATGTTGTTCGCCACTGTGTCGTCGAAGAGGATGATGTCCTGATCGACGACAGCCACACTGCTTGTGAAGACGGCGCGGTCGATCCCGGAGATCGGTTTGCCGTCGAACAGGATCTCCCCGCTCCAGGGTATATACAGCCCGGAGATCAGCTTGGAGATCGTGCTTTTCCCACAGCCGGAAGCGCCGACGAGGGCGACCCTTCCGCCGGGTCTGAGCTTCAGCGAAAAGTTCTCGATCAGCGGCGGATCCAGCCGGGAATAACCGAAGGTGACGTTTCGGAGCTCCACCTCGCCCGTGAGCTTCGCGTAGTCCTCCGTCTCGCTTACGGGCGCGTCGGAGAACAGCGCGTCTTCGGGATACTCCATCACGTCCTCGACGCGCTCCATCTGTGTCCGCATCTCCTGGATCTGCTGGCCGGCGTTGATGAGCTGCATCGCGGGGCTCATAAAGGCGGCGAGGAAGCCCTGAAACGCCGTCATCATACCGAGGGTGAAACGCCCTTGCATGCAAAGCCATACGCCGATCACCAGAACCAGCGCGTTGGCCAGGGCGGTGACGAAGCCGGGGATGATGCCGAGATACTGGTTCAGTTGGGTAAAGCGGGTGGCCTGTGCGTTCACGGACGCCTGATAGTCGCCCCAGCGGCGGAAGTAGCCGTCCTCCGCGCCGCTGGATTTGATGGTCTCGATCATCTGGATGCCCGAAACAGTGGCCGCCGCCAGCTTGCCCTCATCGCGCATCATGACGCGGGTGATATTGACGCGCCGTCTTGAAATGATCCGGCTCATGCAGAGGTTCAGCGCGATGCTCACAAGTCCGATCAGCGTCAGAAGCGGGCTGTAGCGCAGCATGACCACAAGATAGAGCACCATCATCACGGCGCTCAGCGCCAGAGGCGATATGGTGTTTACGAGGGTCGAGGCGATCGTGGCATTGGCGGCGTAGCGCGTCTGGATGTCGCCCGCCATGCGCTGGGAGAAGAACTCCGCGGGCAGGCGCATGATCTTCCACATGAAGGTGCTGCTGCTGATTACGGCCATTTTGCCGTTGATGCGAAGGGAAAAGATCCCCCGGATCGCAGCGATGACGATCTGCAGCAGGGTCACGAACGCGACGAGCCCGATGAACGGCAAAAGCAGTTCCCGGTTCTCACCGGTCAGCAAGCGCTCCATAAAGAAGCGTGAGAACGCCGGGTTGATCACGGTAAAGAGATAGCCGATCAAGCCCGTCAGCATGACAAAGGCAACGGCGCCGCCCGCTCCGGCGAGCCGCTTTTTTGCAAAGGCCAGCATGCTTGCCCGCTTCCCGCCCGGCGCGAAGCGCTCGCCGGGGGCGAAGGTCAGCACAATGCCCGTATAGGACTGTTCAAATTCCTCCAGCGTGACGCGCACGCTGCCGCGCGCGGGGTCGTTTATGTAGGCGTGTTTTCCGTGGAAGCCGCAGAGAACGACAAAGTGACTGTAATTCCAATGGACGATACAGGGGAAGGCGACGTTTTCTCTCAGCGCGTCCAGGCCTGCGCGGAAGCCGCGAGCATCCAGTCCGTAGCTTTTCGCGGCGTTCAAAACGTTTTTCGCCTTCGAGCCGTCCCGGGATACGCCGCAGTCCACGCGCACCTGCTCCAGCGGCACCCACCGCCCGTAGTATGCCAGCACCATCGTCAGACAGGCGGCGCCGCATTCCAGCGCCTCCATCTGCATGACGACAGGTGCCTTGACAACCCTGTTTTTCTTGCGCATACGCCTGTCCCGCCTCAGTTGAAAAGCATATCGATGATCTGCGTGCGCTTATAGCCGACGCCCGCCTGATATCTGCCGTCCGGAAGGTCGGTATCGGCCACGGCAATGGCGTTTCCGTCATCATCGCTGCCGACGGAAATCACCGGCACAAGCCGCTCGCCCACCTTGACGTTCATGCCGACCTCCACCCTGGCGGCCTTATCCGCGTCGTCAAAGCGAAGCGTCAGCACACCGCCGCGTACCTCCGCCTCGCCCGCGGCGTAGCTTTCCACCGCTGTCACGCTGCTCCAGATGAAGAGACTTGCCAGAATAAGGACAACCGCCGCCAGCACGATCCAGGTCACCGGGGTCGTGACATGCAGATAATCGTTGAGCTGCTCCGGTGAGGAAACGCGCTTCAGATCTTCCTTTTTGAATAATGGCTGCTCCATGTTAGCTCTCCTCTCTGGCCTACCGTATAGCAACACAAATTAGTTATAGCATATAATTCCTCAATTGGCATGAGAAATTTCACGCACCCGGCATTTTTTTTGCATGCGCCGTGAGGGGTACGGTTTCCGTTTGCGCCGATCGCTGACATGATATGGCAGAAATCGCTGCGCTATCGGCATGACGGGCAGAAAGGACAAGGCAACAAGATGGAAATGATCAATATCGACAAATTGCTGGACGATACGTCTTATGTTTCCAATCAATCCAATGTGTGATATTCATCGCATCCTATGTGGGGTCAAAAGTGGGGTCAAAACAAAGCGGAGAGCCTCGAAACCCTGTGTTTCAAGGCTCTCCGTGCATTAATCGGTTAAAACTCCTATTCTTCCGAAAGCAGAAAGCAATGGATACAAGACACCGTTCAGAAAGAACTTGAATAACACAACAAAAACGCGCTTTCAGAGCAATCCTTTAGATCACAAAGGGTGATTCTAACCACAGCCGTATATGATTATGTCCGTGCGTCCACACCGGCAGCAGACACGACCTATCATGTGTTGAGAACCCATCGTTTCTCGACAGCAATTACAAATCGAACCCTGAGGAAAGTAGTTTTGTCATCGCGTTTAACGCAACATTGTTCCAATCAAATGCTCCCGCTTTTGCAGCCTCTCCAATTTTCAGGGAAACAAACTCATCTGTAGCGGAGAAGTATGTATGCAACTTGTTCTTAAACTCACGCGGGAGTTTCTTCCCATAATTGTTTTTTATGATTTGTAAAAACTCTTTGATGCTGTTTTGCATTGAATTCCAGTTTTCCTCAGCAACGATAGAAACGCACAAGTCTTCCAGCGCACCGCTTGTCAAAGAATCAAAGGCGGGAAAGAGGGAATAAGCAATGTTTGGCTTTCCTTTCACCCATTGATTTGGTTCCTTGGGAACTGGCAAGCCATTTCGACGAAGAGAATCTTGGATGCTTTGTATTGCTGCGGTGGCATCATCTTCTGCGTCTCGAAGGATCACGATGTTTTTCACGGACGAATAATTTGACATCATCATCAATATTTGTATAGTTTTGGTTAAATCGGAGATTCCACCATAATCTATTACTTGAATATCGCTTTCAAGCCTTGGCATCGTCTTCATCGCATCAGAGTCCAAATATGCGATCAAGAACTCTTGGGCATCTCTTCCTTCGCACAGAATCAAGTATTCTTTCTGGATTCCTTCATTTGTTTTTCGAGGCATTATCGCACCTCCATATCGGAAGCAGTAGCTGTTGCGAGCAAATCATGATTGAAACGATTTGCTTGATGCGCGGCCCCTTCTTTGTCAAGCCGATAGTAACAAAAGCTGTTTTGTGCTCCAGCGTCTGCGATGCCTTCCAATGCTCCGGCAATACACTCATAACTATGGGTCGTTGCAATAATCTGGCAATTAAACTCCAGTGCCGTCTTTGCAATGACATCCCATAGTTTTTCTTGGAGAGAATAATGGAAGCCGGTCTCGATCTCATCAATCAGTATAATGGAGTTGGGATTACCGATCATAGATAGAACCATATAGAGCAAACGATTGACACCATCGCCCAAAAGCTTGAGCGGCATCAACTGGTCTCCCATTTTACCATAAAGTTGGACTACGCCGTTGATTGCAATTGTTGATATATCTGCAATGGAGGGTTCGATAATCTTCAGGGCATCAATCACCAATTGTTTGTTCCCAGCCAACTCCATTTTCCCGAACCATCCGACGACATCTGCGTCAGATGTTGCTATTAAGTGGTTAATAAATTGGGTATGGGGTAAAGGCTCAATAAAATTGTTTTTCTCCGTTGTTTTAATGTTCCTGAAAAGGCTCGATTGATTAATTACAAAGTGTCCTTCTTCCTGATACTTTCCCTTGTTAAAAGTATATTTCAAAGAATAGGATTCTTTTGCAGCAGAAACAAACTGATTCATTATATCGGGCAATATACTGGGGTCGCTGGGGACAAAAGAATCATCTCTTAAATAGCGCAGAGCAGACGGTTCACCATCAAAAACTGCTTTAATCTCTAATGGTTGCTTTGTGTCCATTTGATAGAAGACGACTTCCCACAAACTTGTGGAGACTGGTATTACAGTGTTTCCGCGAAAAGCATTGATTTTCGTGAACGATTGGGGATTAACATGATCCAAAAGCAAAAACGTGCCTTCTAATGCAGAACTTTTTCCCACATTGTTTTTCCCGGAGAGCAGGGTGATTTGCTTCAAATCATCAAGCTCCAATAATTGAAAACCGCGGAAATTGCGGAAGCTGAGATAGGTTATCATTTTCATCATCCTTTACAATTACAGAGTCTTCTTCAAATATTATAACCAAGTGATTGTTCGATTATAAAGATGAAATATGCAAGAATAACAATCTGAAGAACGGCATCGTGTCCCGATTTCGAATCGAGTTTTTAATGACATCATCCGGAGCGTCGCTTTTGTACTTTGCAATGTCCGTCAGAGAGATATAGTTATTATCGTCACCGCTGGAAAGCACAGCGATCTCCGTGCCCTTTGCGTGGATATTGTCACGATACTGTTTTGAAGCTGCCATTCTCGTCCTTCCTGTTCAATTATCCTTGTCCTCGTGCTGAAACAAACGATACCATTTCACAAGTTCCATCATGAACTCTGGGAACAGCCATGCTTGAAACGCTATTGCAATTTCTGGTGAGCCATCGTACCCCCGCCTTTGCCGCGAGATGTCACTATGCCCCTAGCCGAAGTGGTTTTGATCCATAGTGTTGGCGTCAGAGTGACGCTCGACGAGTGAACTTTCATTAATAATGCGTCGCATGCTTTCTCTTGAAAGCTGGGATTGTGTTCCTTTTCCCAGGTTTTCAAGTAATCTGTCGTGTTTCCGCTCCTCATCCAACTCTGAATCAAATAGCTCGGCGATACGTCCACTTTTCTCTTGGCAATATCGGTTAAGGACACATATGCATTCTCATGTACGGCGGGGTTCTGCATCTTTTCTTTCAAAGGTGAAATCCGCGCGCCAGGTATCTCATCGGCGTTGAGTTCATTATACATTCTTTGTAAGAACAGATCCGCATCTTCTTGAGCAAGAGATCCTTTATTCACCAAGCGATGGAGTACCTTCTCCCGTGATATAACATAAGTCCATATTGCCTCTGTTCGCTTCTCTTGTTCGGTCATTACGGATATCCTCTCTAAACTTGCTTATAGAGAGATTATAGCAGAAACGACAGACAAATGAAATACCTACCAGCTCAATATCTGGGCTATCGTTTGCTGGCGGATTTCAATTTCCAAAGAACCATCTCTTCCAACAACGACCTGCTCTATGTGGTCTTTTATCATCGCCTCGTCATAATCTGCCAACTTCAGCGCGTCGCAAAGTTCATCTTTCACCTTCTGCTCCGAGATGGTCGGAGATTCCTGGCAATACAGTTTCCCATGCTCTACGCGATTGGCACACCGCCAAACGATTTCACCGGACGATCGTGTGATCCGGCGATAATTGCATCCGCACTCGCCGCAAATCAAAAGGCCGCTCAGTACGCTTTGGGAGCTAAACCGAGTGGCCTTGCGTTTTCCAGTATCTTCATCGTTGAGACTGCGTTTCCCCTTTTCCATTTGGACGGCAAAGAACTCGTCAAACGAAACGATGGCATCAATGTACTTGCTGTTCGACAGCATACTGCTGATTACTGGCTGCGTCCATCGCTCCTTTCCCTTCGGAGATGAAGTACGTCGCTCATATAGCAAATCGGCAATCCCGCCCAGGCTCATGCCGGAAAGGTATTGCCGATAAAGCATGCGAACGGTATTTGCTTTTTCCTCATGGATCGCGATACCACCTTCTTCATCCAGGTAATACCCATATGGCAGTTTCATCAAAACCACTCCTCTCGCCAAAATCACGCACAGGGATTTTTACTTGCCCCCTGCAGCTTTAACTTCCTCATATGTGAGTTTTTTCAATTCACTCCGCTTTTTCATATATAACAACCTCCTGCGATTGGTTGTTCTGCCCAAAAGCACTCTCTAATTCTGGAAAATATGACAAAAGCAACCCATTTTCTACACATAGAAAACAGGTTGCTTTTGTCTGCATTAATCGGTTAAAACTCCTACTTTCCCGAAAGCAGAAAGCAATGGATACAAGATATCGCTCAGGAAAGAACTCGAATACCTCAGAAAAACGCGCCTTCAGAGCAATCATAGAATTGGATAGAGGGGTTCAGATCGCAACGTTTTTTTGATTTCGATTTTGACCGCTTTCGGAAGTCGTATCCTACTTGACCCGGACTGAGGGTGCGCAAACCCGCAAAAGATCAGGGAAAACAGAGAATCACCCTTCGCTGTCCAATCCCAGGGGGTTCAGATCGCAAAGGGAGATTCAACGCTAATTCTTTGTTCCCTTTTTAAAATATCGATCTTTAAACAATGTTCTTCCTTCTGAATCATGGTTTTGGGTATGCTTAATTAATTCTACAATAAACTCATCTTCTTTTGTGTTGAAAAGGAAACTGGTAATCGCCATTGGAATGCCGATAACTGTGGCTATGAGAGAAACAAAAGCTGTAATAACAAGTGGTATTGCGGAAACAACGAATTCTTTATCTTCGCTTAACAGAACGCTATTGATAATAGTATAAACCCAACGCATTAAAAAGCCGCTAGCTATAATAACAAGCCAAAAGAACGCCCATTTGTGAAATTCTTTGCACCAATTCCGCAGCTTAGTCACGCCGACATACGACTTGAGTAGTTCCGTATACTTTTCGTCTCTACGTGCTAGTTGCTCAATTGGTGGTTTCCCTTCATCTTCATCTGAACTATACTGAGAAAAAACACCTGAGCCTACTTGAAACAACAGTTCAAGTGTTTCTTTTTTGGAAAGTGAACCTTTCTGGTCTTCGGAACCTTTCTGGTCTTCGGAACCTTTCTGGTCTTCAGAGCTTTTCTGGTCTTCAGAGCTTTTCTGGTCTTCGTCTATTGCATTCATCCCAATTGAAGCTCCTTTAATCTCTGAACGGCCTTCTTTTTTGTTACCTTAAATACAAGAGATACTACAGCTGACTTGTCATTATCTAACCCTTTAATACTAAGTAGCTCTATAACATTATCCGCTGGAATTAGTAGACACCGTGCAAAGTATTCCGCTTCCTGCTCCAACCAATGATTGCCGACCTCGTCATTGAGAGCAGATGTATCCCTATGCGCATACAACTCTTTACCACTAGCATGAAGCACCGCATGACCATACTCATGAGCAACAATAAAACGTCTCTTATAGTTAAAGTCAACATCGGTTTTCAGAGACTCATTAACGAGTATGACACGGTTTGAACCCGTGTTTGCAATTGTGTGTTCCGGGTTAATCAGCAACATTCCCGTAGTGTCTGGATCCATTCTTTGCAACCCAATTGCAAACTTCTCATGCTCAGTCAAAAATTTGGCCAAATCGAAACCAGGACGCAAGTTGTTTCTCTGAAGGATTCTATTTGCTATTGCTTGAATCTCTTGCATGCGATTATCTGTTAGGGTATGGCCTTCGCGCTGATTGGTTTCAGCGACCCTATCAATAACGTCCACTTTTGTACCCATCTTTCTCTCTGTAATTACAATTCTTATGTGGTATGCCACTTTTAAACCCTCCTGCCCATAAGAGAAATGTGCTGTTGGGCAGGAGTATACCCCATCAAAGGGAAGAAATGTGAGGAATCTCGCCGGTGAAACATACACTAGCGTATTATCTCAACAGGCACCGCTAAATGATGGTATTATAGCACAATAATCCACAGAAATCAACACAGAATTTCAGTTCTTCTCCTTCTTCTCCTACAGAACTCCAGCCTTTCTTCTGCACTTCCTCTATAACTGGCGGGCACTTTCTTCGTGTACTTGAGAATAGCTGTCCTCGGTCTTTAGTTGGCCCAGGAACCGAGGGTCAATGATGGTCAGTATACTAACTAACAAATTCTGCTGTCCTGGCTTTTGGACGCTGCCTTATGGCAATATGGACATATCCGCGGCCTAGACTGTGCCCATCTGTAACTGTGACCAGCTGAAATCATATAATTCTATGGAGGAACCAGGCGAGATGATTGTCCACAAATCGTTATCTGCCACTTTTTGCTTCGAGGTCGTTGTACCGGACGAAACTCCTGCCGCTGCAGAGCTTCAACGGTTCGTCGATGCCTGTGAACGGGATTGCACTAAATCGCCAGACTGGATGGTCGTGATCATTGTCATGAAAAAGACTTTCTGTTTTCGAAAAAAGGCAACAAAAAAACCAAGGGGGGGGTTACCATCCCGCAAAAAAAGATTTGAAACGGCTCAGCAGATCGGGACTACTTCTCCATGCTCTATGCATTACTCAACGTTAATTATACAAGCGTTTACATCGCACTTCAATGTACTCGTAGTATAACTTTTTGGTATGAAAAAAACTGTGAGTTTAAGAATTCACGAATTTTCCAGGAAGGAGTACCTTCTTCAACCTTTTCCGATTCCTATCAGCCTGTCTTTTGTTCCAAGTTTGCAAAAACCGGGGAGTGTAATTCGTTGCAGCCGTGCAATCTTATACTTGGAAGTGTACTGCTGCCGTCAGGCTAATTCCCTCCTATCTGCTGTACTGACTCCGTTCCATCCCTGAACCGGATGAGCAGGCGCTCCTTGTCCATCACCTTGATGTTGCTGATGAGCTGTCTGGTCCGGATGTCGTCATATTCCTCAATCATCCCGCTGTCCTGGGAAAGTGCCGCGTCGATCTCCTCCATGCGCTGATCGAAAGCTGCGTTGGTCTGCTGGGCCATCTCCAACTCCGCCCTGATCCCAAGCAATCGCAGCCTTTCCTCGTTGACTCTGCTGATCTCCTGATCGTAATCCTCGAACTCCGCCCCCTCTACCGCGGCGAGTTTAATCAACTCGACCTGACGATCCTGAAGGACCCTGATCCGACTCTCCACGGCGGGAAGCGTCATCTCCGGTTCCGCGGCAGCCAACGCTGTGTACATGCTCTGCTTCAGCACCTCCTTCGCCGTCTGCCGGACAAGCTGTTCATTCATTGCCGCGACGACGGCGTCATGGATGTCTTTCTCCAGAAAGGTCGGGGAGTGTTTGCAGATGCGCGTTCCGTTCTCCAGCCGGTTCAGGCACCGCCAGACGTGGTACTTTTCACCCTTCGGCATATAGGTCTGGCGGCGGTAGGGACTCCCGCATTCGCCGCAGATCAACAATTCACTGAGGGCATATTTGCCGCTGTACTTTCCCAGCTCCGTCTTGGCCTTTGAGGAAGTCTTTTTCTTTCCGGAGCGCCGTGCGATCTCCTCCTGGACCTTCTGGAAGGTTGTGCGGTCGATGATGGGCGGGTGGCAGTTGTGCACATAGTATTTGGGGAGCTGGCCCAGGTTCTTCATGCTCTTGCGGGTAAAGATATCCTGGATGTACGTCTTTTGCAGGAGTACGTCGCCGATGTATTTCTCGTTCCGGAGCATATTCTGGACTGTGCTGTCTGACCACTTCTCACAGCCCCGCACAGTTCGGATACCGTCCGCTTCCAGCTCCCTGCATATTTTGCGGACACTGTCGCCCATGAGGTAGCGGGCGAAGATGCGCTGCACGACAGCAGCCTGCTCCTCGTCAATCTCCGGCTGCCCGTCCGGGCCCTTCTTGTATCCCAGGAAGCTGTCGTAGTGATAGTAGACCTTGCCGTTTTCGTAGTTCCTGCGGTGGCCCCAGCTGACATTTTTACTGAGAGATTCGCTCTCTGCCTGGGCTTGGGAGAAGAAGAACGTCAGGATCATCTCATTGTCCATATAGAGGGTGTTCGCGTTCTCCTTCTCGAAGAACACGCCGACGCCGAGCCGTCTGAGCTTGCGGACGGTTTGGATACCCTCCAGCGTGTTGCGGGCGAAGCGAGTGGTGGATTTTGTGATTACCAGGTCAATTTTTCCCTTTTCACAGTCATCTACCAGTTTTAGAAACTCCTTGCGCTTCTTCATAGAGGTGCCTGTGATCCCTTCATCGGCGTACAGACGAACCATCGTCCAGTCCGGATTCTCCGCGATCTTGGCAGTATAGTATTCAATCTGCGCCTCATAACTGGAGAGCTGTTCCTCCTTGTCCGTGGAGACGCGGCAATACGGTGCCACCCGCAGATGCTGCTTTCGGATGTCCTTCTGGGCATATTGAGGATCAGCCGGGATGACAGTGACTTTCTTGGCTTCTGCCGTATACATACTCATTCTTTTTTCTCCTCGCCCTCCGCAAATCGTCCGTTGAATAGTTGCAAAGTGACTGTGCTTCCGGGCCCGATCCGAATGCAATGCACCACGGTATCCATCAGCTCCTGCTTCAGCTGATCCGTCATCCCCTGAGTGTTCACCTTTTCATATAAGATATTGACTCTGTTTTGATATGCTTGGTCGGGAAGCTGCAGGTATTTCTCTGCAGCCACCGCAAAGATCAGTGTTTTCATGTATTCCGCGCTCTCCGAACCGCGGTTGAACGCGGCGACCAGCTCGTTTTCCAGCCGCATGACGTCGGACTGGACCGGGGGTGGCGAAGCCTCGCAATCCGCCAGCAGCTCCGGCGTCTGCACGATCACCCGGAGACAGTCATCCACCTTCCCGCAGAGCCCGCTGTCCGGGAAGCGCACGGCGCATGGGCAGTCAGGATTCTGACATTTCCATCGGGCGGTGCCCTTTCCGAGAGACAGCCGCATCATACCGGACCCGCAAACGCCACAGACGAGCTTCTCCTTGATGGGTGCGATGTTCGTCGGGCAAGGTGCGTATAGATTTCTGTCCTCCTTCAGCTGCTGGGCCGCAAGGAAATCTTCGTCACGGATAATTCGGGGATATTCTCCCTCACCCAGGTATTTCCGGTTGTCCAGGATCCGCTTCACCATGTTCTTGTTCCAGCAGGGCTTGTCTCTGTGATAGGCGACACCCTGCTCGGTCATGGCCTCAGCGATACGCTTCATGGAATGGCCGGCCAGGTACATGGAGAATATCTGCTTTACCGTTTCGACCTCCGTCCGCTCACAGCCGAGCATTCCTTGCTCCATGCGATATCCGAAAGGGATTGTTCTCTGCCAAGCCATTTATCTCGCCTCCGCATTCAGCGTTTCCGTCACTTCCAGGCCGTTCCGGAGCCTGATCCTGACGTTCCCCTCTGCGGTCAGGCGCAGGCGGTCGATCAGCACGGTGAAGATGAGCGGATCAAGCCCGTCTATCTGACCGTCGCAGCTTTCCAGATAATCCAGCATTTCCTCCGTTCTGCGGATCTGCTCGTCCTCGCCGGTCTTTTCCAGGATGCCTCGGCGCAGCTTGCGGAGATCCCTCGCTCTGGCGTTGAGCTCGTCCATCTGAGATAAATAAAGATCAGAATCAAGATACCCTTTCGACTTCAGTCGAGTGAGTACCAGATTCTGATCTGTGAGCTTCGCTATTTCCGCGTCGATTTCTCCGAGCCGTTGATCGGCTCTCAGTTCCCGTTCCTGCAGTTCTTTGAGCTGCGTCAGGACCGGACGGAGGATCACATCCCTGCCATTCCATATTTTCCAATAGAATCTGCAAAGGGCATCCCGGATTCTCATTTCCGGCCTTCCCTTAGCAGGGCAAGCCTCTTTGCCGTGATCATGCCGCCAGCAAACCCAGTAGTTCTGCGCCCCGACGTTCTTTCTGCGGCACGGGGCCCCGCATTCTGCGCAGAAGATCCGTTTGCTGAATATGGACTCTATACTTGGTGCCTTGGGATAGGTTTCCCGCTTCCTGGCCATCAACTGCTGTGCCTTCTCGAAATCCTCTTTGCTGATGATCGCGGGGCAGCAGTCCTCGGCAAAGTATTTGGGCTTCTGGCCCCTGTTCTTCTCCTTGCGGTAGGGCAGGACGTCGGTTTTATAGGTCTTGTGCCAGACCTGATTCCCGGTGTAGGTGACATTCGTGAGGATATAGATGATGGCATTAACATACCATGATCCGGTCCCATCGGCGCTGCTGATCCCGCGTTCATTCCTGCGTACAATGCCTCGCTCGTTGAGTTCCTTTGCGATATCCAGTTTCCCGCGGCCATTTAAGAACTCCCGGAAGATGTGCCGCACGATCTCTGCTTCCTCCGGGACAATATGCAGTTCCCGGTTCTCCAGCCGGTATCCGTAGGGGGCCTTGGCCGGGACGAAGATCCCCTTTTCCATTTGGATGCGAAAGCTCACGCGCATATTCTGCGAATGACTGGTGGTTTCCATCTGCGCGAAGGCTCCGTAGATGTCCGCAGTCTGCTCCGAGGTGATTTTTCCTGTATCGATGTTCTCCTTCTCGAAGTAGATCGTGACGCCCAGCCGAAGCAGCTCCCGCATATGGAGGATGTAATCCTCCTGGTTCCGGGCGAAGCGGGAGATGGATTTGACCAGGATGCGGTCGATCTTCCCGTCTCGGCAATCTGCGATCATGCGCTTGAATTCTTCCCGGTGGTTGACCTCCATGCCCGTGAGCCCTTCGTCAGCGTAGATGTCCGCCAGGTCCCAGCCCTCATGGGAGGAGATATACCTCGTATAGTGATCCACCTGGGCGATGTAGGAATTGAGCTGGTCCGCCGAGTCACTGCTGACGCGGCAATAAGCAGCCACGCGCAGCTTTGCCGGACTCATATCCCTGGGCTTAATGACAGTCACATAGGAGCCCTGGGCTATGTTCTTGATCTTGGACATAGTGTTTTTGACCTCCCTTCAGCGACACATAATAGCAGGACTCTTCCCGAATAGCTATCACCAAACCCAACGAAGAAAGGATTCAGCGTTTGGTCGATTTGTACATGCTATGGTTGAATTCACTTTGGTTGTTTTCATGCCAATCATACACACCGCAAAAACCAGCGAAAGTCTATTGACGAATGGCCGTTGCCTAGCATGCATATAATAATGATGCTAACAGCGGGTGTATCTCAGCCCTAAATGAGACAGTTACAGAGTGAGCTTCTCGGAATCCAAGCTCTCCGAAAACACCCGCAAGTATCTGATGCTGCGATATGACGCCAATGCCAGAAGCGCTGTTTTTACCTCGGAAATCTGAGTATGAGCATATACGGAACATACTATGTCGGCTGGCGAGACTGAAGCGAATCTCTGTCCTAAGAGAGTCGGCTGTTGTATCAACACGTTGTTATAGTCGGCTTGAGTCTGCGTTGCAGCTCTTTCTGTGCCTGCTTTGCCTCCTCTTTAGCATCAATGTTTCCGGCAGTAACTCTGACGGACGCAGAACTGAGATTTGCGATAGTCTCTGGAATAAACGCTTGGTAATCAGCCGTATCCTCAACGGGATCAACGACCAAATTGCCAGGATAGGTCGTACTATTTACGATGAATTCGATGCCTTTAATAGAAGGATAGAAACCTTCAAATACATCATCAGGGTCAATCTCTGTAGCTGAGGCTGACATAACCAGGCAGCCCATGGCCAGAACGAGCACCAGAACGAGGGAAAGAATCTTTTTCACGTTTTTCATTCTTTGCGTCCTTTCTTAAGTCAATAATGTTTTTAGAGTGTATTGCTGTGCCGGGAAAACGCCGGGGATAGGATGCGCAATCCTTTTCAGTTCTCACTCTCCTTTCGCAGCGGCAGTGCTGCCGCTATCCGTGAATAGAATATAAAGTCAAAGCGATCCTTATGAACCCCAAAGTATGTTTGAGAGGATGGTTGGATCGGTCTTTGCTTCCAAAGTTAGCGCCTGATTAGCAGTCAGGCGAAAGCAGAGGAAATGACGCTGGTCACACTGGATGAAAACATCCGCAAATATGATGTTCCTAGATTTTGGTAATTACTTCTATTTTTTTCCGTCCGGTCGGGCAGTGGGTTTTTGGACGCTTCGCGCGGTTTGCCACATCGCTTCGCTCCTCGCAATCATCACGTGTTTACACACCACGATGAACGAAAATCTGCTATAATAGAGACACAAATAAATGGAGCAGTAGTCCCGATCTGCTGAGCCGTTTCAAATCTATTTTACGGGATGGTAACACCCCTTAGTTTTTTGTTGCCTTTTTTCAAAAACAGACAGCCTTTTTCATGACAATGACGCCGCGGCGGGACGGGGAACGGGGAACGGGGGTGTTGATTCTGCGCCCCCTTTCGGCTATACTAGGGACAAAAGGAGGTGGACAAATGCCGGTATTAAGCACGTTCTATGGGATTATCGTTCGGATGTATAAGGAAAGCGGAGGTCGGCACAATATGCCGCATATCCACGCGGAGTATTCCGGCCAGGAGCTTGTTATGGCTTTGGACGGCTCCATCATTGAAGGGGAATTCCCGCATGGAAAGCGGAAACTTCTGGAAGCCTGGGTAGAAATCCATCAGTAAGAGCTGGCAGCCAACTGGACTCTGTTGTCCAACGGTGAACAGTTTTTCCGCATTGATCCACTGAAATAAGGAGGGTTTTATGCTGCAGCCAAGATTGACGAAGGTAGAGGCCTTGGGCGCTATGCGGCTTCGCCTGTTCTATGAAACAGGGGAGATCAAGCTCTTCGACGCTGCGCCCTATGCTGTGGGGTCGTGGTTTGGCGAATTACAGGATCCCGCATATTTTCGCTCGGTCCGGCTCCTTCCCGGAGGAACCGGGATCGAATGGGTAAACGGACAGGATATTGCGCCGCACGAGCTGTATGAATTGAGCGCACCACAATAAGAGAATCCTTCCCCGCGCCCGCATTTGTGGGCGCGGATTATCTTTTCGGGAAACCGGGCGGGCCCTCCCCCTGTCATTGCGAGACCAGTTCTCAAAATGGTCGTGGCAATTCGTCGTCCTTATTCGCCGGAATCATGCGGGTATCCGTACCCGTGGGCGCGAATACCCCGACATTGGGAACCAGTGACCTTACTTCCGGTATCTTCGCCAGCGGAGGATGGCGCTGAGGGTGATGAGGAACGCCACCGCGCCGCCGACGCCGACGAGATAAATGGGATTTTCCTCCACGGTCTGGCTGATGACCTCGAAGACCGTGAGGGGCGCTTCCCGCACCGGCTCCGGCTCGGGTTCCGGTTCCGGCTCCGGGAGGATCTCTGGGGCGGGTTCCGGTTCGGGGTCCGGCTCCTGCGGCTGCTCCGGCTCCAGCTGGTTTGCCCGGCCCGGCCCTCCGGGGGAGGTGGAGGCGTCATGCCCGGAAGCAGAGGCGTCCTCGCCCATCTCCGGGTCCGGCGCTTCCTCGCCCCCAGCGGGCTCTTGGGGTTCCGGCTCCGGCTCCGGGACGTCTTCGGGAGCCTTGTCCTCCCGCTGCTCCGTCTCGTCCTCCCGGGCGATGACGGTGGGGTCTGGGTCCTCCGGCTCTTCTCCGTCGCCGATTTCCTTCACGGAGCTTTCTTCCGTGGTGGTTTCCGCTTCCTCGCCGCCGTCGGAAACGGCCGACCGGTCCCCTTCGGCGTCCGCTTCGTCGCCGCCGTCGTAGCCCGCGCCGCCGCCTTCGCCTTCTCCGTCGCCTTCGCCCTCGCCGTCGCCGGATTCTTCCCCGTCGCCGTCGCCCTCCTGGGCGCCGTCGCCATCTCCCGCTTCACCGTCGCCTTCGCCGTCGCCGCCGTCACCGTCGCCAGGATCTTCGCCGTCGCCGCCCGGCTCTTCAGGCTCCTCCGGCTCTTCCTCGTCCTCCGGCGGGATATAGCGATAGAAAGCCAGCACGGTGCTGTTGCCTCGCATGGGGTAAGAAAGGGGATCTGTGATGTCCAGGGTCCGCCCGTTATAATAGGTGACGGTGACAGACTCCAGCTTGTATTCGCCTTTTTTGCCGTTTTCGTCCGGCTCGGCCTCCTTGGGCTCGGTGGAGACGAAAACGGTTTCTCCATTTTTCACATAGATGAGTTCGCCGTCGTGCTTGCCCTCCGAGAGAGAAATGCTGCCGTCCACGACCTCGGCCATGGTGCGGTAGACGCTGGGGGTGCCGAAGATGGGATGCTCCTCTCCTTGGGTCCAGAAATCTCTATGGATGTTGTCGCCCCCGTCCAAGAGGTAGGCAGCCTCGCCGCTGGCAAAGGCGGAACGTGCAATGGGGATGGCCCCTTGATGGGCATCACCGACTTTTTCCTCACTCTCAGGTGCGGGGTAATAGCAGTTGCTCACCACGCTGGACGAGGGGATCTCCACTTTCTCATCGGTTGTCACACCTGCACCGTAATCCACCACACCACCGGAGATCGCGCCGATGTTTTTCGTCTGCTCTCCCGTCAGTTTCACGAATTCCCCGGCCCAAAAACTATCGCTGATGAAGCCATCTCCTACCAGACCGCCGACCCATTCCGCGCCGCTCACGCTGCCCAGGCTATAGCAGTCCTTGATTTTGGAGGAAAACTGTCCAAGGGCGGAATAGAATACACGGCCTGCGATGCCGCCCACATATCTGGTGCCGATGACTTCGCCCTCGTTCCAGCATTGCGTGATAGAGGCGTTCACTGTGCTATCCAAAGAACCAATTATCCCTCCGCTAAAGCTGCCCGGAACACTAAACGTATTCCCAGCTACACTTGTTGAGGTCACAGTCCCATGATTCACACAGCGAGTAACGGAGGCAAAAGAAAGGGAAGATGTGTCCCAGTTGCCGGAATAATAACCGCCTTGATCATCCAGGCATCCCGCAATTCCACCGACCCAGTAGCTCCCGGTGATTGCCCCGGAGTTTTCGCAGCCTTCAATGGTCACGTTCAAATGGTGAGTCACCAAAATGGATTCCATAGGATGGGCACCAAGGATTCCGCCGGCATGGTCAATCGCCGCAATGTCACCTGTATTGTTACATCTTTTAATTTTCAGTTCCAGTCCTGATGTGGTGGAACCGATGGAGTATTCCCCGCAGATCCCGGCGGCAATATAACCCTGAATGGAACCGGAGCTTACACAGTTCTCAATACTGTGTTTCCCCTGGCTTCCGGAGCAGCCGGCAATTCCAGCTGCACAGGAGGCAGAATCCTCCATGTTCTCGTTGGAGATTGCCCCGGAATTAGAGCAGCTCATTACCTGCGCTCCACTGAGACGCCCGATGACGCCGCCCAGGTACTTCGCCGAGACAGCAATATCCGAAGAATTACTGCAATTGATTACATTTCCGTTTTCATTGATGCCTATGATTCCGCCCACAGCCGCGCCGGAGGCGGAGGAATGATAGGAAAAGCCCGCCACAGTCCTGCAGTTCTGGACGATTCCCACATTTCGCCCTACGATACCGCCCACAGCAGTGAACCGGTCATTCAGGGTGATCTCACAGCCGGTATCGCAGTTTTCCACCAGGCCATAAGAGATGGAAACCACGGAGCCATAAACAGTCCCGCCCCCCCTTACGTTCACTGTGGGAACGGCGCCGCCTGAGGTATGTATATTCTTTGCCGCACCATTGCTCCCCAGCACATTCACCAGGGCATTGGCGGAGTTTGCGTAGGTCACGGTATTCAATGCTCCGTCCAGAGACCCCTGGAAGGGGGCTGCGGAACTTCCAATACCGGGCCATGCTGCATCCAGTTCCAGATCGGCAGCCAAGGAGAAGTAGCAACCTTCATAACCATTCCCCTCCGCCACCCGCTGGGCCAGGGTCAGAAGCTCCTCTTCCGTCTCAAAGGCGAAGGGCGTCTCTGGGTCCGTGGCCTCGGCAAAGCTGTCCAGCTTCTCCCACTGGGCAAAGAGAACCATGTCCCGGTCCACCGTGTCGGCGGCAAAGTCCCATTTTTCTCCACCGTTAGGGTAGGTAAACCAGCCCAGGAATTCATATTTCTCGGTGCGGTCCGCCCCTTCCCGCTCCGGCTCCGGCGGTTCCACCGCCAGACTGCCTTTTTTCAGCTTTTGCTCCGCAAGGGGCTCACCGTCTCCGCCATTCATGTCAAAACGGAGGGTTACAGTGTCCTCCTCCCGCCAGGCGGCGGTGAGGTCCAGGTCTTCGGTGACGGCTCGGTCCGCAGGATAGGGAGTGCCGTCCTCGGTACGGACCCAGCCGTCAAACTCATATCGCTCCCGAGTGGGGGTCTCGGGGATGGAGGCCCCGGTGTTGAGCTCCAGTGTGAGGGTATCGCTGCTATCGGAGAAAACGCCGCCGTCGGCGCGAAGAATCACGGTGTGCTCCTCCTCGTCCTTCTTCGCCCACTCGGGGGTCAGGGTCAGGTCAGAGCGGGGGAGGATAAAGGAGAATTCCGCCTCCCGGCTACCGCTGAAGACCTCCGCCCCCGCCGCGTCCGTCACCGTCAGGAGGGCGAGGAAATATCCCTCCTCCGGCAGAGCCGTGACGGTCACGCTGTCCCCCTGCCGGGCGTAGGCTGGGAAGGAGAGAGTCCCGCCCGCCGCCGCTTCCTCCATCAGGGTGAAGACCGGGGCACGGGCCTCGTCCGCAAAGCAGAGCCCAGCCTCATCAAAGCTCCAGTCGTAGGTCCGTGACGTGTGTCCCAAGGTGTCCAACTCATAGGCCACCCGGCCGCTGAGAAAATCCGCCGCATCGCGAACCTCCACATATTGGTCTCTCCCTGTCGCCCCGGAAAGGGAGAAGCAACCGGTGAAGCTGTTGCAGGCATTGCCGGTGATGGGTCTTCCCAGCCTGCCGTTTACCGTGACGCTGCCCAGATTGACGCAGCGATTCGGATCTGTTCCGGGATAACCCCCATAGCCCAGAATGCCGGCATTTCGGGAGCTATAGATACCCTCATAATCGATGGAGGAAATGTTGCCGTAGTTGATGCAGAGGCTCAGCCGTTCCCCAGGCGCAAAACCTGTGATTCCGCCCACCTGATATTGACCTCCGAGAATATCCCCCTCGTTCACGCAGCGGGTAAGCGTACCCGTATCCGTAAAGCCGAGGGTCCCGATGATCCCTCCAATGTTTTTTCCGTCATTCGACCTGGCTGCGGGTTCACAGAGGATATCGCCCTTATTGCAGCAGTCAGATACCCGTTGAGCAGATGAAACCATACCAACGATGCCGCCGATGCTCAACCCGTTCACTATCAGGGAGCCGGTATTCATGCAGTCAGAAATCACGGCGGCGTTGCCCATACGCCCTGCAAGACCCCCAATGAAACGGGAACCCCAGACAACGCCGGATTCCGCATGGCTACGGCTGTCAATCCCTCCATAATTCCAGCAGTCAGCCATCGCCGCTTCTTCAGACAAGGAGCCTGCCAGGCCGCCGGTGTAGTCAAAGCCGGTGATGGAGCCGGAATTCCGGCAATTCGTCAGACACGCCTGGTTCCCGGCCTCCCCCACAAGACCGCCTGTATAGCTTCCGTTCCCAGTGACGTTGCCGGAATTCTCGCAGTCCTCCAGAATGAGGCCGGGGCCGCCGGAGCCAATGATGCCGCCCACGCTGTCGTTCCATCCGCTGACGGTCCCAGTGAAGGCACAGTCGGAGAAACGGCAAAGCTCGCTTTCGCCCACGAGACCGCCGGTGTGCTCCCCTTCACTTGTAACGGTTATGGCGCTGACGCAATTAATAAAGTTGCTGTCCACTGCCCGCGCCGCGATGCCGCCGGTGCGGGAGCCCATGTTATAGATGTCCCCGGCAATGGTAAGGTTTTGGAGCACGGCACCCTGGACATAACCAAAAAGGCCCAGGTCGTCGTTTCCGGTGACAAAAAGATCCAGAATGCTGTGTCCGTCGCCGTCAAAGGTTCCTCGGAATGGGGACTCTACGGTCCCCACGGGGGTCCAGGCCGCCCCGGTCCAACGGATGTCCGCATCCAAGCGGACTGTCTTACCGTCAAAATTTATGGGCGCAATCAGCTGTCCCGCTTCGTCCAGTACAGAACCGTTCACCAGATTGGCAAAGCTAAGAAGTTCCGCCTCGTTCTGGATGATATATTCCGTCGTGTCCTCCGGAGCGTTAAAATACCAATCATAATTCTCATTTACCGTCTGATAAAAACGGTAGGTGATGCAATAATCCCGCATCAAGGGGAAGGTATAGCCCCCCTCGACGGCCTTCACCTCCGGTTTGGGAGAGAAACTGATCTTATAGTCCTCCCCAAGTTCTGCCAGAAGCAGGATATCCGTTTCGTTCAGTGCATAGAGTTCAAAGCCACCGTCGGCTTTCGGCAGGACCGTATAGTTCTCCGTGTTCGCCGCTTCCAGAGAGCAGCCCGAAGGCGTCTCATTTCCCGGAATCATCTGCAGATGCCATACCGGCAGTCCCGCCGCCAGGGCGGGAACCCCCTCTCCCTGGGTCCAGACCCGGTTGCGGGACATTTCTCCCCCGTCCAGCATCCAGGCCACATACCCGGAGCCTAGCTCCGCCGCCGTCGTTGGGATGCCTACACCGTTCTCCGGAGTGTCCTCCTCCCAAAGATAGAAGCAATCCATTGCATCGGCAACGCCGATCCCTACCAAGGGAAGGAGGCAGCCGGAGCATGCATAATAGCTGCTATGGAGGGATACTTCTCCGGAGACTTCCCCGGCGAGGCCGCCCAGGATGGGGGTCGTATCCGCTTCAACGCTGTAAACCCGATTGGAGGCAAAGCTGTTTTCTATACTGCCTCTGTCAGTCAGGCTGCCGACAAGGCCGCCGGCAGTACCGGCAGATACAACCTCACCGGAGTTCTCCGCAAAACTGAGGTGATTCGACATCATGCCGACAATGCCGCCTATATGCGTCGTACCATTTACTGCGGCGGTATTGCGCAGACTTTTCTCCTTCGTGCCGGAGATAGGGCCCGAACTCTCTCCAACCAGGCCGCCGACCCGATCACGGCCCGTTACCGTTCCGGCGTTCCACAGCCGTGCCCGCTGCTGCCCGTTGAGATTGCCTATGTTTTTTCCGACGAGGCCGCCAACGGCATCCCTGCCATTGACTGCGCCGGTGTTCCAGGGCAGATCCTTCACCTCTGCGCTCGAGCTATTCACCGGATTGATTGCACCGCGATTCCAGCCAACGATCCCGCCGACGCAGTCTCCCGTTCCGGTAACGCTGCCAATGTTTCGGCTGCAGTCAGTCCCGGAGAAGTAGACCAAAGGCAGAGCGTTATGCCCGATCAGGCCACCTGCGAAGCTGTTCCCCTCGGCATCCATTCCCGCAGTGACCGTTCCGCTGTTCCACATATTCCAACCCCTGATGCTCCCGGTAATCTCCCGGTCACCAGAAACAAGGACTTCACCAAAGATACCGCCCACTCGACTTTGCCCACTCACTGCGGCATTGTTGGTCAGGTCGATCACATCTCCGTTATATCTTGCGATGGGAATCACGACCCTGCCGACGATCCCTCCTGCAGAGTTTCCTTCAGCCGTAACAGGCCCATTATTAACGCAGCCAATGATAGATCCGACAACACTCGCCGAATAGAGCATATTCACTTCGCCGGCGATTCCGCCGACCTGATTACAACCGTTAACCGGACCATCGTTCGTTCCCGCGGCACCGTCGCCGATGCCTGAAATGCCTCCAACCCAGTTCCGACCCGAAATCGCGCCATGGTTTTGACCAAAGCCGCCTCTGCCGCCGATTCCGCCGACCCGATCCTGACCGGAAACGGAAGCATAGTTCGCACACGGCTCCGTTTCGATGGTGATATGTGCATTACGTTGGACACAGCCAAATATCCCGCCTACGTTATTTCCACCGGAAACGCTCCCCGGTTCCTCCGCAGTCCCGAAAGTGCAGGCGCTCACTCCACCTCGATCCACATAGCCAACGATACCGCCTACATAGTCCCCTGTGCTGAAAACTCCGCCGATTACTGTCAGATTCTTGACGATCGCCATTGGGCCGGGTCCGGTACAGCCAAAAAGGCCTTGGAAGTCTTCTGCTGCCGGTTCCTCCGCGGTTCCGATCTGCAAACCACGGATCACGGACGCCCCGCCGTCGAAGGTGCCGCAGAAAGCATTGCAGAAGTAGTAGTCATATATTCCCGCCTTATACTCCTCCGTCAGGGTAAACAGATCGCCCTCCTTATAGAAAAGGTTGCCGTGCTCCTCCCGGGCTGCCTTGAATTTGCTCCTGGTTTTGATCTGCTCATCCAACGGAATAAAGCCCCTGCCGATGGGCATCCATTCTTTCTCCAAGGCAATGTCGCTTACCAAGCGTATGGTTTTTCCCTCGAAATCATCAGCCGGGATCGCCTCGCCCGTACTCGGATCAATTGCCGTCCCGTTTACGATGGCTGCCAGAGCATAGAGCTGTTTCGCCTGATGGATGACAAACACAGCTTTATTTGTGTCGCTCAAGTACCAGTCGTAGCCGGTTTTGTCATCCTTGACCGTAAAGAAGGAGATATCTACATCCTTGTCGATCACATATACGCTGTAGGAAAGCTCTTCTTCGTCGCCGTCAGCAGCTCCTATTCTCTCTGTATGAACCGCATCGGCAGGAACGAAGCACAGAACATCCCCATTCTCGTCCAGATCAGAAGCATCCTGCTTCTCCTTAAACGATGCATCCAGGCCAACATATTCGTTTTCATAGAGATAGCAGTATTCCGTATCGCCCATACGGAACGCTTTATCTGACCGAAGCGAAACCTCCACAGTTTCCAGCACAGTTTTGTCTGCGGGCTGTATACTGAGCTGATAAACAGGGCCTTTTTCATCCTCGCCCAGAACTGGAATACCATCTCCTTGTTTCCAGTAAGCGTAATGATCCTCCGCATGATTCAGATAATAGACTGCGCCACCGTTTTCAAAAGCCAATGCAGGAAGCCTTTTTTCCCGTCGTGGGGAATTATCAGAAGCAGTGGAAAGGTAATATACGCTATCCTCATTGGCACCTCCCATCCCGGCTGTCACAGCGCCGAGAATACCCAATCCGTCGTTTTCAAGATTGAAGGTATAGCAGCTGATTACATGGGCGTATTTCATGTACCCGACGATACCTCCAGCGGTCATGGTGGAATCGATCCTGCCCCTGTTGCTGCAATAGGAAATATTATGTACTGACTGCCCGGCAACACCGCCAACGGTATAACTGCCAGAAATGATCCCGCTGTTCGTACAATAGCTGATCGGCCAAAGTGCATCTCCAGCAATCCCTCCCACAACGCTTTGGCCCTGAACGGAGCCAAAGTTGCGACAATTTGATATCGTGACTGCAGCACGACCAAGAATGCCACCCACACAACTTCCGTTGGAGGAGCTGACTAAGCCGCTGTTCTCACAATCCGATATATCCCATCTGTTGCCATCGGTGTAACCAACAATGCCCCCGATATAGTCCTGAGATGCGTAAATCTGTCCGTCAAAGAAACAACCAACCATCACAACGGGCATGTTCCCGGAACCGGAACAGCTTCCCACCAGTCCGCCAACGTAGCTGCCCGCGTAGATCTCTGTGTCGGCAGAGCAAGCGTAAATCATCGCACCGCTGGAAATGTTCGCCGCGATGGAACCCACTCGGTCCCCGGTGGTTAGGATCTCACCGGAGACGTGGAGCTCCCTGGCGCTGCCGGAAACATAACCAAAGAAGCCCAAATCGGAGGCATCGACATAATGATCGCTCCAATAGTCCCCGATCTTGAGGTTTTTGACGGCATGGCCGTCTCCGTCGAAGGTCCCTGCAAAGGGGTGCTCCGAGCTGCCGATGGGCGTCCACTCCCCGTATTTCTCCGGGAGCAGGTCCACATCCCGGCCAAGGAAAATAGCCCTGCCCAGAAGAACGTCCCGCAGGACTTCTCCCTCCCGCTCTGCCGTGCCATTCACCAGACCGGAGAGGCCCCGGAGCTGCCGGGCGGTCCAGAGGGTGTAGCTGATGGCCATGGGGTCGCTGAGATACCAGTCCAGGCCGGGATCGTCTATGTAGGAATAAATGAGCTCCGCGTCCTCTCCCGGGACGGTGTAGGTATACCGGTCCTCTCCCGGGACGGTGTAGGTATACCGGTCCTCTCCCGCGCTCGTCAGGCCCTCGGGCAGGACCAGGTCCTCCCGGCAGGGGTCCTCCGCCGTCCAGCGGGCGGCGATGGTGAGCTCCGTGCCGGGGGAAGCGTAGACCTCGCTCCGTTCATCTCCGTTTTCCGAAAGGAAAACCAGAGTCACGCCGCCATAGCTCTCCTCTCCTTCCCGAAGAAGGACGCGGACAGTGGGCAGGGTCTCTTCATCCCCGAAAACGGGATAGTCTTCCCCCTGGGTCCAGACGGTCCGATGTTTCGGGCCGCCATTCAGGAGCCAGACCGCCTCGCCGCTGCGGAAGGCGTCAGCGTGCATTCGCTCGCCGGAATAGGCTTCCCCCTCCTGCCGGAGGACGGAAGCATCGTCGCTCACCAGATAGCAGCTATATTCCGCCGTGCCGCCAAGGCCGGACAGCCCAAGCCCGGAGACGGGGTCGTAAGCGAAGCAGGAGACAAAAACGCTCCCCTCCGCTCTTCCCGCGAGACCGCCCAGGACCGGAGCAACATCATCACGGACGGAATAGGGATCGCCCTCTGCGGAGATGACCGACGTATCGTCGGAAACGGTATAGGCATCCCCCTGGGCGGGGATCACGGTGGTATCGTCCCCCACGGCGTAGGGGTCCACTTCCGGGGAAATCACCGTGGTATCGTCGCTCACGACATAGGGGTCACTCTCCTGGTAGGTGACTGTCGCCGAGACATAGCAATTCTCAAAGTGGCTGTCCGCCGCCATGCCTGCCAGCGCACCCAGGGAGGGCTCGCCGGAAATCAGCTTACCCTCCACCCCCAGGAGGCGAATCATCGCCCCCTGAATAGCACAAAAAACCGGGCGGTTCTCATCCGCTCCCGGTTCCAGGGTAATGGTATGCTTTCCGCCATCAAAGACGCCCGTGAAGGGCTTTTCCTGAGTGCCGATGCCGGGGAAGGAGGCGTCCAGGGTCACGTCCGCCTCCAGGCGGAACACGCCCCCGGCGTAGTCCTTTCCGGCGGCCACCGCCCCGGCCAGCGTCGCAAGGTTCTCCGGGGAGGACAACAGGAAGGGTTCATCCTCCGTGCCCGCGCCGGAAAAAGGCGGCATGTCCGGCAGGACGCCTCCCGTCTCCTCCGTTCCCGCCGGAGTGAAGTCCGGGAAGGCCCGGTCAGCAACGGCGGAGCCGCCGGAGGCAGTACTCGCCGAGGGCGCGGCTTCCGGCCGAACCGGGGTCCCGTCGTCCCCCCCGGCCAGAACAAGCTGCATCCAGGGTCCCGACAGGAGCTGGAGGCAGAGCAGCAGGCTAAGCAATATGGATAGGGCGCGCCGCGCCGATTCAGTTTTCATCTTCTTCTGTCCCTCCGGGAACGATGATATAGACCTTGCCGGTCTCCGGGTCGGTGTAGGCGGTCCCCATGGATTCAAAGCCCTCGCCCACCTCGCCGCTGTCCACGATCTCTTCCGCGTTCTGGATCTCCCGCATCTGTTCCATGTCAATAATGGAGGTCACCCGGCTCAGATCCACCCGCCAGAAGGTAACAATGGCGACCATGAGACCGCAGGCCAGGACCAGCATCACGTCGCTGAGGTTGGCCACCCCGGATATGGGATCGGCTTCTTCTCTCTCCCAGGCCCGTTTGCCTCCGGACAGCCTTCCTTTACGCAGCATCTCCCGACACCTCCCGGATCACCGTTTCCATCAGAGCCTCCAGCGTTGCCATCTGGTCGGAATACCAGCGCTTGCGGACGCCGGAAATCACAAAGCTCACCGCCGCGCTGATGAGGCCGACGATGGTGGTATCAAAGGCCACCGCCATGGCGCTGGACAGCGTCGCCGTGTCCCCCATGCCCAGGGCAACGATGCCCGGCCCCAGGGGGATCAGGGTTCCCAGAAGGCCGAACATGGGACCCAGCTTCACCACCAGCTCCGTGGGACGAAGGGACCTGGCACACCTCGCCTCCTCCGCTGCCAGCATGCGCTGGGCAAGGGTCGTCAGCTCCTCCTCCGTACCCTGCTGCTCGCAGAGAAGCAGGAGCTTCTCCTTTTGGGTCTTCGGGATGGCGCGGCTCTCCAGGATGGCGCGCATTTCCGACCGGCTTTTTCCTTTCAGCTCAAGGATCAGGCTTTCCCCATCGGATCTGTGCGATTTTCGCTCCATCAGGGCCTCGATCAGCACTTCGCCCAGCTGCCAGACGGTGATCACCATCAGGATCAGCAGAATGACCATGCAGGGGACGAGGATCGCCTGCCCCACCGCGTGTAAGCTTTTCGTCAGCAATTCACTCATTTATTGTCGCTCCAAATATTTATCATTGGTCGACGCCGTCCCAAAAGGGAGGAAGCCGTTTTTCTCTTCCCGCGCCGACAACTCGGATGGAGGTCTATACCATCCGAGTCTCGGCCAGGGAGAGGAGAGGGAATATATCCAAAACGGAGTCCAGCGGAGCGGGTTCGTTTTGGAGAGGACGGTGGCCCGGCATCTGCCGCCGGGTCTGCCGGGCGAGAGTTCCTTGCTCGCGCGGCGAAAGCGGAATTATTCAGGTATTGCCCCTACGGGGCGATGCCTGACATTCCGATGAATAAGGACGGAGGAGGAATTTATTTCAAACGGGGGAAGTCATGCCCCGTTGAAACCGACGTGTATTTTGCCTATTTCTCCGATAGCCGGAGGGCTTCCTTCGCTTGGTCCCGCTGCTCCCGCAGCAGGGATTTTTCAGTTTTTTGCTGCTTCCGTTCCTGAAGGAAAAGCGCCTCGCCCCGTTCCCGCAGGCGAAGATATGCCTTCCGCCCTTGGCTCTGGCTTGCCGGTTCCAAGCCGAGGCTAGCGGCCAGCTCGTCCCAGTCCCCCAGCCGCTCCTGGAGATAGAGACCACCCAGCAGTTCCATCGGGTGGGGCATCCGGTAACGAATCTGGGCCTGATGGCGGACGAATTCCCGCAGATCTTCATCGGTATCATTGGCATGGATCAGCATGAAGGCCCTGCTCTCTTCCCGGATCAGCCGGTCTGTCCTCTTCCTGATTTGCCGCTCCCGCCAGGCGTCCACATCCATGTTCCGCGCCGGATTCAGGTTGGGGCGGTGCTTCTTTTTGCTCACGCAATCATCCCTCGCTTTCTTTTGGGATGATTGTCAGGAGCATTCCAGTGAATCCGTGCTCACCGCCGTTCCCTGTGGCAGCTTCCCCGCGCTTTTGCGGGTTGTAAACCTGCACCAGGCGGTCAAATTCAGCCTCGTATTTCTTGCTTCCTCGATAGACCCGGCGGGGTTCGCTCCTTCCTGTTCCCATCACGATGACCTCCAGTCTGCGCGGCAAGTCGCCCGAAAAAAGAAACCGCATTGGCAAATAACGCCAATGCGACCCGCTTTTTTCGCACCCTATGCCGCCTTACCAGCCCCCTACGAGAGGGGACGGCAATTGCAGCTCAAGATCATCGTCGGTCTACTGACTTGTGCGTTTGGGAACGCGGAATGCATTCCTGCGGATACTGCTCAGCCTTCTCAGGGACAAACCCCAATGACCGGATTGCTCCACGAGCGGCACCCTCCCGCACTTACAGCTACGGGGTACGTGTACCGGACTCTAACCGGTTTTCCTCATCACCGCGCCTGCCCCTCATGGGGCAGTCTTGACGGGTGACACGATGAACATTAACTTTTCCGTAAAATCTTTCCTGTATAATCTGGCTATGAGTTGGAAACGCTGTTTGTGGTTCGGCCCGGACCCCTTAGCCAGCGGGTGAAAAAGCTTTCGTAAAGTGTTCCCCTTT
>Ga0079305_1000990_pt1 | contig 45161 bp, 42 predicted proteins | sample LMS_cellobiose_e_FD_79183 | JGI IMG/M metagenome (GOLD analysis project Ga0079305, IMG submission 79183) | Rumen-fistulated moose microbial communities from Alaska, USA - LMS_cellobiose_enrichment | ecosystem: Host-associated > Mammals > Digestive system > Stomach > Rumen fluid ... | reverse complement strand
CTCAACCGTTTTACCGGTAAACGTCATGATTCGCAACGAATCGACCCATTGTCCCAAATCACCGTCATTGGTCGACACGTTTTCACTGATCGCTCCACCAACGGTTCCCGGTATCCCAATCAGCCCCTCAATTCCTGACAATCCCGCTGTCACCGCGCTGGTCACGACACGACCCAGCTTCGCACCACCCCCGCACTCAATCCAAGGCGGTTCCGTCTGAATATCACAAAAAACAGGATTCGTCAAACGAATCACCAGACCGGGAACCCCCGAATCAGAGGCCAGAATGTTCGAGCCCATTCCAAGAACACGGACCGGAACCGACTCCTCGTGGCACGCCGTCAAAAGCTCCAACAGTTCCTGTTCCGTCCGCGGTTCCGCAAAATATTCCGCCGGGCCGCCAAGCTGCAACCAGGTATGCATGGCAAGCGGAACATCCGTCCGAACCATCTTTTGAAACGCTTTAAGTTTATCCATAAATCCGCTTCCTTCACTGCTGCCGTAACAACTCCCGTTGCGTGACAACATTCCGCTGTATACTGTACAGGACCTCCTGTTTCATCCGTTATTTTATCCGTCACGATTCTTTTCCGTCCGGATTCGTTCGCGACCCTGTCATTTGGCTTTCTTCAACCGTCGCAATTCCTGGGCAAAATCATCGATACTGCCAAATTTCCGATACACACTGGCAAACCGGACATAGGCGACTTCATCCAGATCCCGAAGAAGCAACATAACCTGTTCGCCGATATATTGCGTGTTAATCTCTCCAAGCCCTTCGCTTTCAATCCGGGTTTCCAGCTCCGCCACCAGCGACGATATCTGGCTCTCGCGGACCGGTCGTTTCCAACAGGCCCGCTCGATTCCTTTCCGCAGCTTATCGCGGTCAAAAGGAACCCGGGTCCCGTCCCGCTTGATAACCCGGATATTAACAACCTCAACCCGCTCATACGTTGTAAACCGCCTGCCACAGGACAAACAATAACGACGGCGACGAATCACAAAGCCTTCATCATTCATTCGTGTATCAACAACACGATCATTATCTTCATGACAATAAGGACATTTCATAAATTTCACCGCACCTTTCTGTCAACATAACGGGTACAGGAACATTTTATCCAATTTATTACAACCAAACATCAAAGAAATGACCATGAAACGAACCTGCTTGCCAGACTCAAACCTGCTTCCAGGGCGGATTGACCGGCAGATGAGAATCAAACTCGTCCAAAAGCTGTTTCTGATACTCCCCGGCAAATTCCAGATTCAGAAACCTGTCGATCCCCTCATCATAAAACCGTTGCCAGCTCGCCTCCTCTTCACCCGGATTGATCGGGAAAAACAGCGTTTTATTCGCCAAAGCCGCTTTGTAATCACCCGGCGCGTCACCGATCATCAATGAGTGATCCGGGGAATACTGTTCCGCCAAACGGAGCGATTCCTTCTTCGTCCCGATCTCCTGACCGCAAACCGTCCGGACATATTGCAGGATGCCCTGTTTGTCCCATTCACGCATAAGCGCTTCCTGTGGCGTCGCGGAAACGACGACCATATCCGCTTTATCCTGAAGCCGTTGCAACGACTCCCGAACCATCGGAAACGGAGGAACCCCCTCTCCAACAATCTTGTCAACCATTTTGTTAATGTCGACCGACCACGCATAGGTTTTTTTCAAAACCGGGTTGTCCGTCTGGGCGACCGCTCTTTCCAGTGCCGCGTTGCCGAGTTTGGTCTCACTTTCAATCCAGGTTACCAGATCCTGCGGAATTTCAACATGAACGCCACGGGCCAGAACCTCCGGCCGGTGCTGTAACAGCCTGAAAACCTCAATCAGTGCCGGAAAACGGTTGACCCCGCGATTTTTGGAATACAGGTTGACAAACTCAAAGGCTTCTCTCGCATACTTGCTGATACACTGGAAGTTCCAGTGATAAATCGTCATCGGAGCAAAGCATTCCTTATGTTTTAACTCCATTGTATCAAAAGCACAGCCATCGGAATCAATTCCGATAAAAAAATCACACTTTTTGGAAAATTCTGCGTCCATAAAACACCAAAAAATCCTAACAGGTTCTCTAAATTAAAATCAATTTGTTTGTTAAGCGCCGTTTTCGAAATCGTCGTCAAACTCACTTTTGGGACGCGGAAAAATCCAGCAAAGGAAAATTCCTCCAAAATAAAGCATAACCAGAGCCGTCAACATAATCAGCATACTGGACGGGTCCGGCGGAGTCAGGAACACGGAAATTGCCGCCATCACCAAAATTGAAATCCGCCATTTCTCCAGATAAACCGCGATGGAAAAAATCCGAAGTCGTTCCAGAACAAACATCACCAGCGGTAACTGGAACCCGATACCGAAGCCAAGCGGCAAAATCATCGCGAACTTCAACCATTCGCTGATTCGCGGATCCGGCTCGATTCCCATACCCGCATTGAATCGCAGCAGAAATTCCAGCACCATTTGGAAAACAACAAAAAAGACAAGGAGAAAACCACTGACGAATAAAAAAACGCTCAACGGCAAAAACCGGTAAACATAACGTTTTTCCTTGGGATAAAGGCCCGCCGCCACAAACGACCAGAAATTATAGAAAATGCCCGGACTCCCGATCAAAATACCGATAAAAATCGCCGCTTTTATGAATATCATGAACGATTCCTGCATACTTAACGCCGACGCTTTTGTTCGCGGATCGTTCTCCGTCTTTTCCCAAAGCAGAATCATAACCGGCTCATTCGATCTCTGTTCCTGTGCGATGTTTTCCGCGGTGCTGCCGTCCTGAAACCGTCGTTCCTGCGCGGCCTGTTTTGCTTCCGCGAAATTATCGACTTCCCAAAGCGATTCATTTGCGCTTTTTCGGGCCGGATCAATGGTTATATTGTCGTTTCCGGATATTTTATTCAGATCCTGGGGCAAAATATAATATTCATGCGCCGTCATTCTTCGTGTTTCCGGAATCCGGATAATCTCTTCCGAATATCCTTTTTCCCGAAGGTCTTTCATCTGTTTGTCAAGATTGTGTACCGATTCCGTAATATAATAGGATTCAAGGGCCCGTTTTAACGGTCGTTGGATGTAATCAATCGCCATGGTGCTCAGCGACGGCGCAAAACCAAGCGGAACCAACGCGATGATAAAACCGGCGATCAACCAAGTAATTGCGCCAATAAGACACCGCCGAAGCTCGTCAAGATGCTCCCAGAACGACATTGTAGACTGGTCGAACAAATCCTCGTCTTTCCGCTTTCTGACCATATAATTGTACCCGAATGAATATGTATATTTATTTTATCTGCGTAACATAAAATCAACGGCCACGGCGTGAAATCAAGCCGCTGTTTTCCCCTTCCCCCGGTTTGGCCTTCCCATTGATAAGCCGCGAATCCAAAGGCAACCCGGAAAACTCAAAAACAAACGGGCCGGTTTCCCGGTAATTCACGCGGCCCACTTTCCGCCCCAAAACCGTTTCCCAAAAGCAATAAACGGCGGGACAAACAATCGCAAAAATCCGGACAACCTGTTCCCGCGTCCTTTTCGATCAGTATCCCGTAACCGGCCATTACTCCGGATATAATCTCTGCTCCGGCATATTGTTTACAAAATCGACAATCGATTCTAAAATCAAACAAAACCCGAGAGGAAAAACGGAAAGGCCTTCGATACACGCCGGAGGAAAAACGTCTCGCGGATCGCGTCTTCCGTAAAATTGACAATTATACCCTCTCTGCCGGATTTTTCCAGTCCGGCACGGCATACCGTTGAACCCCCGGATAAACCATTGGGCCTGAATAACGATCCCTTGGTTGCTTCTGAACGTTTTGTCCGAAAACCGGTTACGGAAAAACTAAAAATCTTTCCCAAAGCCGCAATTTTGCCAAACTTGACTTGCCCTACGTTCAGTATATCCTAATATTCCCCTTTTGACAAGGAAACCCTGTTTTCCTCATTTATGTTTTTTATGATTCAAGAGCGTTTTTTTCCAATATTCCCTTGACATACGGAATAAAATTCATTATCGTTCGCAAAAATTACTGTATTGTCGACCGAATTGCCCGGATATCACTCCGGTTTATCTCAATCCGGTTTCATTTTATCATCAACAACCGGGTATGGCCAGCCCATTAAAACCTGCGTTCTCCATCGGACAACATATTCGAATAACATATGTATTGCCTTCCGACGATTTCGCCGGGTTGACAGTTTTTGTTTACCGACACGAAAAGGGCGGCTCCTCATGGGCTTTTAAAGATACCGTTTGATTTTGGTGACACCAAAAAAACCAAATTGACCATAAAAACTGAACCTGACATGTTAAACCGAACGCTGATATTCAGGCCTCTCCTGATATTCGGGCTGGTTGTCCTGCTGGCGTCCTGCCGCTCCATGACCCCCATGCCGGAAACGACGGATGTGTCCGTGAAAAAGCTGGAGAGAATGACACTCCCTCCGGACGCGGTCGCGTTTGATGTGCTGGTTGTTCATGTTCCCTATCAGTATCAGTCACTTGTCCGGGATTTATGGCGGGAAGTGGATGAACAGGAACTGGACTGGGAAAGCCGGCACCGGCTTAATGAACAGGGATTTCGTGCCGGGATTGTCGGAGCGACGCTTCCGGAACCGCTTTCCGAATTAATGTCCCTCAAGGGGAAGGCGTTACGGACTTCCATTATGGAAGAGGTTGATTTGAACAAAGACGACAGTATTCCGCTGACGTTTTCCAAACCGGTCAAATTACAGGCCGGTCATAAAAGTATTATTGAAATCCGTGACGACGTTATTCCCTGCATTCCCATCCTGAACCGTCAAAACGGTATGCTGGTGGGACGGAACTATGAGGACGCCCGAACTCAGTTTTCTGTTTATATTGAGCCGCTTGCCGACGGTTCTGTCAAATTTCAGGTTACTCCGGTCATCAAATACGGGACACCGCAATCGGTCACGAGGTACCAGTACGGGCAACTTGTTTCCGCGCAGGAACAGCCAACCTGTACTTTTGACGATTTAAAATGCAATCTTGCCATACGGCCGGGGCAATTCCTGATTATGGGCGGGATCGACAATAAAATCAACAATCTCGGCCACTACTTTTTTACCCGCGGCGATGACGATCTTGAGCAGAAAATTCTGGTTATCCGCCTGATCGCGACACAGCATGACGGCCAGTTCTCACAGTTTCCTGGTTTCGAGGAGCTTATCCGCAAAACTCAAAACGGGGAAAATCAGGAAATGTTACCTCAAAAAACGCCAAACCGGAAAACGGATTCTCCCGACAGTATTTCTCTGGAATCCTTAAATCACGGTAATGCGAACTCCGAAAATTGAGCGGCGATTCAAAATGACGAAACGCTGAACTAACAAAACCTGTCCCGGAACGGTCCGATCAACCCATTGAACAGAATATCCATAAAAAATCGTGTTTCTATTGACGTCCATAAAATCCATCATAAAAAATTAACAGAATTTTTGATATGGTGTTGCTTGAGGCCCGTTAAGATGTTAAAATGAAAGACAGTCAAATAAAAACAAATTTGTTTTTTTATGGATATTACCGCCACAAATTCAGGTAACGGCCTTCACAAAGAATCAAAAAGGATGTCCCCGGTCGGCTTTTCCGGTTATTTATTTTACTTCCGTTTCCAAACGGGAACGGTCGGCAGATAACCAGACCTAAAACCGGTTCAGAGGTCAAATACGATTTTTATGAAAGGCTGTGCCGGAAGAGGCGTTTCCTGTGACTTTACCTGCAATTTTCCCCGGATAATCTCTTCCGTGTTTCGTCAATAAAAGAAAGAAATGGAAATTTCAGGTGAAATCACAGGTAATATCAACAAAATGATCGGTTATGGCGGACGTTTAAATCAAGCGTCAATTTTTATGAAGATTGTCTTGTCAGTCAGAGCTTATTCACACTGCGTTTTGGTTAAAAAAATCGCGGTTCCCGGTCTCAGAGGACAAAATCGAAAATCAGGGTAATTTTCGGCAGGCTGAAAGGTAACAATTCTTTTTCACTTAGCGAGGGGAATTTACGGTTAGAGGAGGATGGAAATCAATAAAGGAACAGGAGCAGCCGGTGGGCAGCGGGTCAATGAGATGATCCGTATTGCACAGGTTCGTGTTATTTCGGATGAAGGGGAACAGCTTGGCGTTATGAGTTCCTCAGAAGCGCTTTCCCGGGCCAAAGCGGCCGGGCTTGATCTGGTGGAGGTTGCGCCCGGCGCAAAGCCGCCGGTCTGCCGGATTATGGATTACGGAAAGTACAAGTATCAGCAGAAAAAAAGAATCTCGAAGCAGCAGGCGAACAAGCCGCAGCTTAAAGAATTACGTCTGCGTCCCAAGACGGGGGATCACGATATTCAGGTCAAAGTCAACAAGGCGCGGGAATTTCTGGTGAAAAAAGACAAGGTTCTTCTTTCCATTCTTTTTAAGGGACGGGAGATTGCGCACATCAGTGAAGGGGAAAAGTTACTGGAAACGATCATCGTCCAGCTCGACGACGTCGCGAAAATCGAATCCCCACCCAAGCAGATGGGCAAAAAGATTCTTTGTACTCTTTCCCCAAAATGATTTTCATCAACCGGTTTCCGTTCTGACCGACCGATCTGATTTTTTCATCAGAAACACAGGAACGGTCACCCGGAAAGCTTTCTTAACATTCCACCCGGCAGAATTTCGACGCCGGGTTTTTTTCGGATAAATTGTCCCGTTTGTGAAATCATCGGGCAAGGTCTTTTTGTTTTTTCTATTGGATCAGTCAAGAGGAAAAGAGGCCGGGAACTTCTGTTGTGCCGGGGATTGACGACAGGAACCGGATGAGGCTGGATAAGGATGGCGGCAAAAACCCGTGACGGGAAAATTCCCGGCGAAAACCGGCGGGATCCGGGAAAGAGCCCGTTTCATTCTGGACAGTCCTTTTTCTTTTCTGTATAATAAAAGGGAACCCTCAGGTTAACCGGTGCCGGACAGTTAATCCCGCCGGTCACGAAAACGACGCCAAACCTTCAGTTTGAACGTCTGTCAGAAAAATTGGGAGAATTATTGATGAAAAAATCAGGTTCACGGACCAGGCTCACTGTTCTTTGGCTGGGAATTTATTGTTGTTTTATCAGCGCATTTCCCGTTTTCGGACAGATAAAATTCGGCGAACTAAGCGATGCTGAAAAAGCCAATGAAGCCCGGACGGAATTAAAGCAGTCCTCAAAAGGTCCCCAGCTGGGCAAACCGCAGGTCATTAAATACCGCGCCGGAATGATTTTTGAGGCCCGCCCGAAAAGCGAGTGTTCCAACATTATCGGTGCGGCTCCTGTGCCCATGGATTTTCCGGAACAAAAGGTCCGGGTTCTGGAAGAAAACTTCCCGTCTGTTGCCAAAGTGACTTACCGGGAACTGAAGGAAGGCGGAGCCAAAGAGCTGCTTTTCAAAATGAAAAAATTACATGCCGGTCAACAGGTTGAGGCAACGGTTATTTTTGAAGTTACCCGGTATCCCTGGATTCGGCCAGAAAAAACGGACTGTTATTTCATTCCGAAAAATGTCCCGCGTTCGGTCACCCGATATAAAAAGCGGAGTCAGTACATGCAGTCGGACAGTTCAAAAATTCGCTCTCTGGCCAAAGAAATCGTTAAGGAAAAAGACAACGACTGGGACAAAGTGGAAGCTCTGTTCAACTACGTTCGGGAAAACGTTATGTACGAAGAGGAAACCGCCGAAACCAAACCGATGCGCGGAGCGCTGGCCGCTCTGGAAAACAAAAAAGGGGACTGCGAGGACATGTGTGCCCTGTTCATTGCTCTTTGTCGGGCCCAGGATATTCCGGCGAGACTGGTCCGGGTTCCCGGACACTGCTACGCGGAATTTTACCTGGTGGACGACGAAAAAGAAGGATACTGGTTTCCGGCGCAGGTTTCCGGAACCGAACCGATGGGCGGACTTCAGGATACCCGTGTTATCCTGCAAAAAGGGGATTCCTTCAAATTACCTGAGTCTCCCAAAGAAGAAACCCTTTACGTCAAGGAGCTTTTTATGGGCGAAACCAGTGGGGCCGATCCTGTTTATCAATTCATTCAGGAACAGATGGGACGATAACTCTGTTCAAACGACAACAGAACTGAAAGCTATTCGCGACAATATCTTATGACAAGACAACACCCAGGGCCGAAGAATTCCGGAGAGCGTAATCGGGATAAGGATAAGGATCAGAAAAACCGGCACGACGCCTTGACAGCCCATGTTCCTTCATCAAAAAAGAAAGCCCGAAAAAACAGTTCCAATAATATTTCGGACAACGACGACGATTTCAACAATAATTCCTGTTGGAACGCGGACGACAACCGTAACCGGCACTTTCAAAACCGACGGCATCACCGGTCTTCGCCGTTTAATAACGCTGACATGGATTTTGACAGTGAAGCAGGCGTCGATTTTGAGAATGAATTGGGGAATGATCCTGACGACGTGTTTGACAGTAAACGGAAGGAACCGGGATTTTCGGAAAGAGCTTTTGGGGACAGTACCTATTCAACGGAACGATTTGACCCGTCGACTCATACCGACCAGATGAACCGGGCAACAAGTATTGAGAACGAGCGGGCCATTCTTGTCGGTGTTTTTCTTCCCAAACAGGGGAGGCAGGAATCCCCGCTTGACGAGTTGGCGGGGTTGGCCAAAGCAGCGGACGTTCTTCCGCTTGCCCGTTTGATTCAACGTCGTCAAACACCGGATTTCGCGTTTTACCTGGGTAAAGGAAAAGTCGACGAGCTGGAACAGCTTGTTCGTCAGTATGACGCCAATGTTATTTTATTCGATAACGATTTGGCGCCGAATCAGACGCGAAACCTGGAACGACGGCTCAAAGTCAAAGTTATTGACCGAACCGAGCTGATTCTCGACATTTTCGCGAGTCGTGCCCGGACCCATGAAGCGCGTCTGGCGGTCGAGTTGGCGCAATTGGAGTATTCGCTTCCCCGGCTGGCCCGAATGTGGACCCATCTGGAGCGTCAGACGGGCGGCGGTGTCGGGCTGCGGGGCCCCGGTGAAAAACAACTGGAAGTCGACCGGCGAATCGCTCAAAAACGTATTGCGGAATTCAAACAGGAACTGGAGCAGATTCACAATCGCAAAAAACGGGAGGTTGAAGGCCGCAAGTGGTCACGTCGCGTCTGTCTGGTGGGATACACCAACGTTGGGAAAAGCACTCTGCTGAATCGAATGACCCATTCGGACGTCTATGTTCAGGATCTCCTTTTCGCAACACTTGATACCCGGACCCGACGTTGGTTTCTGCCTGGTTGGGGACCTGTTCTGCTCAGTGATACGGTCGGTTTCATTCGGGATCTCCCGCCCCATTTGATCGCGAGTTTTCGGGCAACTCTGGAGGAAGCGACTTCCGCGGATCTGTTGATTCATGTGGCCGACGCCAGTAGTCCGGAAGTGGGTGATCAGATCGCGTCCGCGTATCGTATTCTGGATGATCTTGGCATTCGGGAAAAAGATACCCTGCTCGTTCTGAACAAAGTCGACGCGGTTCCGTCGCCGGACATTCTGAGAGCCCTTCAGGATAAATATCCAACGGCGGTTTCTGTCAGCGCTCTGGACGGTGAGGGAATCGAGCGTTTAACCGCAGCGGTGAGCGAGTCGTTGAGCCGGGAATTCCTTGAACTGTTCATTGAAGCGCCCGTGGCCAATGGACGACTGGCTGCCCAGCTTGCCCGTGACGGCGAAATTCTGTCCCGCGAGTACAGCGGTGAACGGGTCATTTTTCATTGTCGGCTCCCTCAGCATATTCTCGGCAAAGTCCAAAAAGAGGACGGCATCGTCATCCATCCCGGTTCCCCGGACGCTCCGCCACTTGTCCGCGAAGAAGAGGAGTTTTGATAAATCCGTTTGGAAAATTTCCGGCTCAGAAAACTTTTTCGGAAGCCGCTTCCCTTATGACCGCCTTGCCTGAAACGATGTTCCCTCCGATTCGCCTGTTTTTCAGGAACTTTCGGAAACGGTTTGCCGATTTTTGATCCGGTGTAATCCCCCGCTGTGAACCGCCCATGATCTATAAATCTTCTGAACGGGAAGGCGTTTCCGGACCTTTTATCTTAATCCTCCCCAAAAATTTCATGGGAGTGATCCCGTAAAACAGCCACGATCCGTTGAAAATATTGAAATTTCATTGTGGACCAATTCCCAAAAGGCTGTCTGACTGTAAAATACATATTCGGGGTTTTCGGCGGAAATCAGAGAAAGCCATGGAAACAATATCTCCCTGATTCCGAAACGGCCGCCCTTTTACGACGTCAGAATAAATTCTGTTTCGTTGACGGGATTCCTTTTCTGATGTCAGATTTTATGCCATTGGTTGACGGTTAAAAACGGTCAAAAGCCAAGTTTGACAAAGCAGGAGAAGACAGATGCGACTTACCATTCCGAACGGATACGTCCCGACCCTGGTTCCGGACATGATGGAACAGGCTATTTCTTATTTAAAAGAGGACTTTCAGGAAAAACTTGCCACCCTGCTCAATCTGCGTCGGGTAACCGCTCCACTTTTTGTGCTTTCCGGAACCGGAATTAACGACGATTTGAACGGAATTGAACGCGCGGTTTCATTTCCGATTAAAGATATGCAGGATTGTCGGGCGGAAGTCGTCCATTCGCTGGCAAAATGGAAACGAATGAAGCTGGGGGAATACAATATGCCGCCCGGTTACGGACTGTATACAGACATGAACGCGATCCGCGCTGACGAGGAACTGGATAATCTTCACTCGCTTTATGTCGATCAATGGGATTGGGAACGGACAATGACTGCCGATCAGCGAAACCTCGATTTTCTCCAGGAAACAGTCCGCGTGATTTACTCCAGCCTGATCGAAACAGAAAAACTGGTTTACAGAATTTATCCGCATATCAAGCCGGTTTTGCCGTCGGAAATCACGTTTATTCACTCGGAGGACCTGCAACGGCAATATCCGCAGTTATCGCCGCCGGAACGGGAAAATAAAGTGACCGAAAAATTCGGAGCGGTTTTCATTATTGGAATCGGCGGGATTCTGGCGGACGGTCAAAAACATGACGGCCGCGCCCCGGATTACGATGACTGGAGTACACCAACTCAACCGGGCTATCATGGGCTCAACGGGGATATTCTCCTTTGGAATCCGGTTTTACAGCGATCCTTTGAAATTTCCTCAATGGGAATCCGGGTCGATAAAACCGCCCTGTTACGTCAGCTCGACCTGGCCGGCTGTCCGGAACGAAAAGAGCTGATGTTCCATCGGGCGTTGCTGGAAGACCGAATTCCACTGTCCATCGGTGGAGGAATCGGTCAATCCCGGCTCTGTATGTTCTTCCTGCGCTGTGCCCATATCGGGGAGGTTCAGGTTTCCATCTGGCCTCAGGTCATGGTCGATCGCGCCGCTGCTGCCGGCATCGTTCTGAGATAAGAAAAAACGGATAAGACAGGCTCTTTATCAAAACAGGCGGACAGTATCATTTGATCTGACCGCCTTTCTTCTTTGGAATTTTCGGGACTGCCGCGCTTTTTCTTCGGCTTTTTGAAATATCCCCGTTTGCCTCCCTCCATCACTTCGGGTATCTCCGCCATTCGCCCTGACGGTCAACGTCGTTAAAAATTCCTTGTCCCAAAAACAGAAGAACATCCCGGGAAAAATTTCTGACGTCCTTGATCAATAGTCATAAAAAAACCGCCTTTTCGGGAAACATTACCAAAAAGACGGGGTTGTTGTCTCAAAATCCGGATCAATCCGGTCTGGTGCGACGGCTCAATATGAAAATCATTGCGGAATATACGACGTATCACTGGAAAGAGATTCACAGTAACGAGCAATCAGGTCCGCCGCGTTGCTCATGTCGTCCAACGAAACGATTTCAACCGGAGTGTGCATGTATCGGTTCGGAATCGAAATCAGACCTGCTGCCACTCCGGAACGACTGACCTGAATCGACGCCGCATCGGTCCCGGTAATCCGGCCTTCTGCCGACATCTGATACGGAATTTCAAACTCCTCCGCAATGTTCACCAGGGCGTCCGTCATTCGGAGATTCATATTCGGGCCTTTGCCAATTGTCGGACCGCCGCCAACTTTAATATCACCGTTTAACTTCTTCTCAATCGTCGGACAATCGGTCGCGAAAGTGACGTCAACCGCAATCCCGATCTGCGGATCAATTCCAAAAGTACTCGTTTTGGAACCGCGAAGTCCAACCTCCTCCTGAACTGTTGAAACAGCAAAAACGCCAACCTTCAATTTGGAAGACTCGATCCGGCGAAGGGCTTCCATCACAACCCAGACTCCGGATTTATCATCCGTCGCCGGACAGGCAACACAATGGTTGAACAGTTCAACGTACTGCAACTCCACAGTAACCGGATCCCCTACACTGACATACTTTTCCGCTTCTTCCTTGCTGGATACGCCAATATCAATCCAGAGATCCTGCATTTTCGGAACACGTTTACGTTCGTCTTCGGTCAACAGATGAATCGGTTTCTTGCCGATCACGCCGTCACAGATCCCGTTCTTGCCATATATTTTGACCCGAACGCCAATCAGCACCTGAGGATCCCAACCGCCAAGCGACAAAACATAAATAAAACCGTCCGCGTCAATATAATTGACAATGAAACCGATTTGATCGCAATGTCCTGCCAGCATCACCCGAACATCCGCGTCAGGATTCCGCGCCGCAACGACGTTGCCATGAACATCGGTGGCGACTTCATCGGCAAACGATTCGGCGTAATGACGAACAACCCGTTGAACCGGCTCTTCAAACCCGGACGGACTTGGCGTCAAAACCAGCTGACGGAAAAACTCTTTTGCGTGGTCGTTCATTTTTTATTGTACCTGTCAACTAAACGAAACTGTGTACGGGCCGCCTGTAGCGCGTTTTCACGAAGACTGTAAAGATCCTCTGTATCCGACGGCTTTTTCACGGCAACATTCAGCGATTCCAAAGCCTTTTCCCGGGTAAGCTCCGCAACCGGGAATGCCCGGTTGGTAATCACGGAAATCAGGTTGTTCAGAACCTCAACAAACCCTCCCTCGATATACCAGATATCCTTTTCACCGGATTCCAGCGTGACACGAAGTTCCCCGGCACCAATACGACCGATCACCGGCGTATGATTCCGGGCAATTCCATATTCGCCGTCAAAAAGCGGAATCGCGACAAACGTCGTTTCTTTATCAAAAATCGTTTTTTCTGGGGTGACTACAATACACTTCATTTGACTCTTTCCTGTCTGGGGTTGTCAAAATCCAATCGATTCCAAAGGAAGGTTCCAGGCCTCTGCAACGCCGGGGAACACGACATTGCCGTCAATGATATTCAAGCCCTTTTTCAGCTCAGGATTTTGTGAACAGGCGAGCTTCCAGCCTTTGTTCGCAAGCTCAATCACATAAGGAATCGTTGCGTTCGTCAGGGCAAGCGTCGCGGTAAACGGAAGCGCCCCCGGAATATTGGCAACGCAATAATGAATAATATCATTCTCAAGGAAAATCGGGTTGTCGTGATCTGTCGGACGGGACGTTTCAAAACATCCGCCCTGATCAATCGCAACATCGACCATTACCGAACGCGGCGACATCAGGGAAAGCATATCCCGTGTCACCAGCCGCGGCGTTTTGGAACCCGGTATCAAAACGGAACCGATAACAAGGTCAACATCGCTCAGCTCACGACGGATATTGTATTCCGACGATTTCAATGTTTTCACATTGGCGGGAAGCACGGTATCCAGGTATCGAAGACGCGGAAGAGAAATGTCGGAAATCACAACATCCGCCCCCATTCCCGCTGCGACAACCGCCGCGTTGTAACCGACAATACCGCCGCCGAGAACCAGAACCTTGGCAGGCTTGACGCCAGGAACACCGCCGAGCAGAATCCCTTTGCCGCCATTCGGCCGCTCAAGGAAATAAGCGCCAATCTGAATCGACATTCGACCGGCCACTTCTGACATCGGGAGAAGTAACGGAAGCGTATGATCCGACTTTTCAACCGTCTCATAAGCAATACAGACGCAACCGGCCTTCATCATGGCATGCGTCAACGACTCACTCGACGCAAAATGAAAATAGGTAAAAAGAACCTGTCCCTTCTTAATCAACGAATATTCAGATTCTATCGGCTCTTTGACTTTAAGAATCATTTCCGCCGCGGCGTAAACGTCCTCGATTGTCGGTAGAATGGTCGCGCCCGCGCGAACATAATCATCATCCGAAAAACCGCTGTTCTCACCGGCTGTTGACTGGACGTACACCGTATGCCCGTTTTTTTTCAACTCAATCGCGCCATCAGGAGTCAGCGACACCCGGTTTTCGTTATTTTTAATCTCTTTTGGGACACCAATAATCATCGATATTCACTCAGTTCTAAGAAATCAATTCGATAAAAAACTTGAAAAATAAATCTGTACCTTCCCGGTCACAACTGCTTTCCGGCCTACCTGCCTCCATTCAGACTGAATACATTTCCTCAAACAACTCCGCCTCTGAATCATAGGCAACACCCAATAACCCAGAATCAACTGTCGATTCAATATAAAATCAGCTCAGAACCTGTCAAGGGACCAACGACCGAAAAATTTCCGGGAAGCCGTACAGATTATATCCTTTTTTTTATCAACCAATACCGTAATTACTTTTTCTTCGCTTCCGCCTGGAGGCGTTCCTCCTGTTCGGCAGCCTGTTCAACAGAACCGACATACATGAACGCCTGTTCGGAAAGGTGATCCCATTTACCGGCGGCGATTTCCTCAAAGGAACGGATTGTATCGGCCAATGGGGTAATTTCACCCGGCTTGCCGGTAAAAACTTCCGCAACAAGGAACGGCTGCGACAGGAATCGTTCCATACGACGGGCACGATGTACAACGAGTTTATCCTCTTCGCCAAGCTCATCGACACCAAGAATAGCAATAATATCCTGCAATTCACGATACCGCTGGAGTGTCTGCTGAACGTTCCGGGCACAGTTGTAATGACGTTCGCCAACAAACTGAGGGTCAAGAACGCGGCTGGAGGACGCGAGCGGGTCGACAGCGGGATAAATACCTTTTTCGGAAATGGCCCGTTCCAGATAAACGAAAGCGTCCAACTGTCCGAAAGCGGTCGCAGGAGCCGGGTCCGTCGGGTCATCCGCCGGAACATAAACCGCCTGAACAGAAGTAATAGCGCCTTTATCCGTTGACGCGATCCGTTCCTGAAGGGCACCCATTTCAGAAGCCAGCGTCGGCTGATACCCTACCGCGGACGGCATACGGCCAAGCAACGCGGACACTTCCGAACCTGCCTGGGAAAACCGGAAAATATTATCGATAAAGAGCAAAACATCGCCGCCCAGACTGTCACGGAAATATTCCGCCATGGTCAACGCGGAAAGAGCGACACGCAGACGGGATCCCGGCGGTTCGTTCATCTGACCGAAAACCATCGTTGTCTGGTCAATAACCGAACGCCCGGTATTACCGATTTTCGCCTCCTTCATTTCACGCCAGAGGTCGTTCCCTTCACGGGTTCGCTCACCAACACCGGCAAACACGGAAGCGCCGCCATGCGCGCTGGCGATACGGGCAATCAGTTCCTGAAGAATAACCGTTTTCCCCAAACCGGCGCCACCGAACAGCCCCGCTTTACCACCGCGGACAAAGGGAGTCAGAAGGTCGATAACTTTAATACCTGTCTCAAAAATTTCCGTCTTTGTGGAAAGATCGCTCACTTTTGGGGCGTCCTGATGAATCGGGCGGTATTCAGAAACCTCAACCGGTCCCATCTTGTCGATCGGTTCACCGAGAAGGTTGAAAACACGGCCCAAGGTCTTTTCGCCAACCGGAACACTGACCGGCATACCGGTATCAACGCATTCCATACCGCGAACAAGACCGTCTGTGCTGCCAAGAGCGACACACCGGACCCGGCCGCCGCCCAGGTGCTGCTGAACTTCTCCAGTCAGATGGATGACGTTGCCGTTGTTGTTATTGTCGATTTTTAAAGCATTATAAATCGCCGGAAGCTTATCTTCCGCAAATTCCGCGTCAAACGTGGAACCGATCACCTGAGTGATTCGACCGATATTATTTGTGGTTACGTTCATGAGTTATCACACCTGCGGGGATGGAACTGTTATTATTGGATTTATTCGGATTATTTTAACGCATTGGCACCGGAAATTACTTCCAGAATTTCATTTGTGATCTGTGTCTGACGCGCGCGGTTATACGTTGTTGTCAACAGATTGATCATGGAGTCGGCATTTTCGGTCGCTGATTTCATGGCAACCCGACGCGCAATCTGTTCACAAACCGCCGCGTCCAAAAAACACTTGAACAATTTCGACTTAAAGGCGCCCGGAACCACCTCCTCCAGAATACTCTGCGGCGATGGAAGGAACTCATAGGAAACCGTTCCCTGAGATTCCAGGTCCCCGGATCCCCCGTCCATATCCGCCTTGATTTCTGAAAAGGGAAGCAGCGTTTCCACTGAGGGGGTCTGCCTCGACGCCGAAATAAACCGGCAGTATACGACTTCCAGACGATCTATTTCGCCCGTCTGGAAATCTTCCAGAAAATCACGGGCCAGAACATCAACTTCATCGAATGTCGGCTTATAGTCAAAATGGGTATAAGACTTCTCCATCTCGATTTTGCGATATTTCATGTAGGAAATTCCCCGTTTCCCGGAAACATGCAATTTCACCGACGGATACTGCTCTGACAATTCCCTGTACCGGTTTTGCGCAAGCCGAAGAATACCGGAATTATAACCGCCGCACATACCGCGGTTAGCGGTCAACACCAGCAGCACAACATTTTTGACGTCTTTCCGCTCCTCAAGAAGCGGATGAGTGACTGTCGCTCCTGCTTTCGCAAGATCCGCCACCAGATGAACCAGTCGTTTGGTGTACGAATCGGCCGCTATCGCCCGATCCATGGCCCGGCGAAACTGTGCAGACGCAACCAGCTCCATGGTTCGGGTAATTTTACGGATATTCTTAATCGATTTTCTACGCTTGTCGAGTGCGCGAGCTTTTGCCATAGGTTACTCGTTAATATATAAGTATTATTTTTCGCAACTGGAGCCGGGAAACCCGGTTCAGCAAACAGTGGAACCGCCGCCAAATCAGGAGCGATTCCCGAAAAAGGAGAATCCCGGCAGAACCCTCCCGAAAACAGACACACAATATTCTGATCTCCGCCGGAACCTGTCGCCGTTTACTGCCTGTTCGCTGAAACGGTTGAATACCAAATTCCGGAAACAGTGATCAGCTGCCTGAAAAATATCAACAGGGAAATTATTTATCAAACCCTTTATTGAATTCCGTCAAAACGGCTTCGATTTCCGCAGTCAACTCAGGATTCAGTTTACGGGCTTCGTTCACCTTATCCCAAAGCGACTGCTTTTTCTCATGCAGCCAGAGGAGGAATTCTTTTTCCCAGGTCTGAATCTTTTTGAGTGGGATTTCATCCAGGAACCCTTTCGTTCCCGCGTAAATGACGAAAACCTGATCGATAACGTCCAGCGGCTGACAAATACCCTGAATCAGCAACTGATTCATGGCGTACCCCCGATCCAGACGGGCCTGTGTCGCCGCATCAAGATCCGTTCCCAGCTGAGCGAACGCTTCCAGTTCACGGAACGCCGCCAAATCAAGCCGTAAACCGCCGGCAACCTGTTTCATCGCCGGAATCTGAGCGGACCCACCAACACGGGAAACCGAGATACCCGCGTTCATCGCCGGACGCTGACCTCGGAAGAACAGGTCCGGTTGCAGGTAAATCTGACCGTCCGTGATGGAAATGACGTTCGTCGGAATGTACGCGGAAACTTCGCCTTCGAGTGTCTCAACAATCGGAAGCGAGGTAAGCGAACCGCCGCCAAGGTCATCGGAAAGTTTCGCACTTCGTTCTAGAAGACGACTGTGACAGTAAAACACGTCGCCAGGATACGCTTCACGTCCCGGAGGACGACGCATCAGAAGGGATAACTGACGATAAGCGACTGCCTGTTTGGAAAGGTCGTCATAAACGATCAGAGCGTCACCGCCATTGTACATGAAGTATTCCGCCATCGCAGTACCCGCATAAGGAGCGATGTACTGGAGAGGAGCCGAAGAACTGGCCCCGGCGACAATAACCGTCGTGTAATCCATGGCGCCGTACTGACGCAGCACATCAATCAAACCGGCAACCGTCGAATCCTTCTGACCAACGGCAACGTAAAAACATTTGACCCCGGTCCCTTTCTGATTGATGATCGTATCGATACCAATCTGGGTTTTCCCGGTTTTACGGTCACCAATGATCAATTCACGCTGTCCGCGTCCGATCGGCGTCATTGCGTCAATCGCTTTGATACCGGTCTGGAGAGCCTGGCGAACCGGCTGACGGTCGGCAACACCGGGCGCGTTATTCTCGACAAAACGGAATTCGGTCGTCGCAACCGGTCCCTTTCCATCAAGCGGATTTCCAAGCGGGTCAAGAACACGGCCCAAAACGGCCTCCCCCACCGGAACCTGAAGGAGCTGGCCGGTTGTCCGAACCTCGTCCCCTTCCTGGATACCAAGGTAATCACCAAGAATGATGACACCAACACTATTTTCTTCAAGGTTGAACGCAAGTCCTTTGACTCCGCCGGGGAACTCCAGCATTTCGCCAGACATAACCCCGGAAAGCCCGTATACCTGGGCAATACCATCTCCAACTTCGATGACCCGGCCTACTTCGCGGACATCAATATGCGTTTCAAACTGTTCAATTTCCTTCTGTATTACGGAAGCTATCTCGTCGGCTTTGAATTTCATGGGCGCTCCTGTCAATCATCTGTTGGCGCACTTTTTTCAGTTGGGTTGCAATAGAGGCGTCGTAGACTGTGTCTCCGACACGAACAATGATACCGCCGACCATATCCGGATCGACGATGGTCCTGATTTCCGGTTCTCCTCCAACCAGTTGACGCAGCTGGTCAACCAAATTCGACGACGTTTGATCGTCCATCGGCGTCGCGGTCGAAATAAGGACGGGAACCCGACCTTTTTTTCTGTTGTTGAGCAAATGACACTGCCGGTTAATGTCTCGCAGAAGTTCCAATCGGCCCCGCCGGGTCAGCGTATTTAAAAAACCGTTAAAAACTTCGCTGATTCCTTTAAAAATATCGCGAATCATACGCAATTTTTCTTCTGTCGGAACCATGATTGAAGAGAAAACCGTCTCGAATTTCGGATATTTATTGAAAACGTCCTCAATGAACGAGTCGTACTCCTCCAGAAGACTTTCCAATGGCAGATTCTTCGCTTCACAGGCACCCGCCAGCGCTTCCGCATAGACTTCCGCCAGTTGTTCTCTGGTTACGTCCGCGTTAAACTCGGCAGCGTATTGGGCGTCCTGTTCCGAATTGATGTTCAGTGGCATCGTATTTTACCAAAGGGTCTAATATTTTTAAGTTATCCTGGGAAATAATCCGCTCAGTTTCTGGTGAACTGACGAATGGCACCGCCAATCAGCTCGGCGTGATCCGCCGGACAGATCTTTTCTTTAAGAATTTTGCCCGCAAGTTCTGTTGCCAGGTCAGCACTTTTCTCCGCAAGTCCCCGCAGCGCATTATCCGTCGCCGCATCAATTTCCTTCAAGGCCCGCTGATGCTCCTGTTCGGCGGCATCTCTTGCCTTGTCCAAAATCGACTGAGCCCGCATTTCCGCGTCGGCCCGGGCGGATTCCAGCATCTGACGCACTTCCTGTTCGGAATCCGCCAGCTTCTGCTGATACTGATTCAACAGATCACGCGCGTCGGTATTCGCTTTTTCCGCCGCGGCAACCTTGTCAGCCATTGCCTGTTCCCGCGCGTCCAACGCTTTGACGATCGGCTTAAACGCGAATTTACCAAGCACGACAACAAGAACCAGGAATATAATCAGATTCCAAAGGGCAAGATCCGTATTCCAGGCAAGTGGGTCAAGTTTCGCTTCGCCTTCGCCTTCCGCGGCCATAACGACCGCCGAACCGGCAAAACAAAAAGCGAACATGAAAAAGACACTTAATCTGAAACGGAATCCCGCGAGCAAAGGCTTCATGTTGTATCGCATCTTAATTTACCTTACTTCAGGGTTGTGTTACACAATTTCTGTACATCCGGAGGAACCTCTCCGCCCTTCGGTTTTCACAGTCGCTCCCGGGTAAAAACACTAATTCTACCTGATTCTTCAGTCTGAACTCTGTGAAACACGAATTTCCTACACAGAAAAGTCCCTCGTGCTGAATTGCGAAACGAACTTATTTCATCAGGCAGATAATCAGTGCGAAGAACGCGATACCTTCAATAAGAGCGGCGGAAATAATCATCGCGGTTTGAATGGCACCGGCCGTTTCCGGCTGACGGGCCATACTTTCAACAGCGGAGGAACCAATACGGCTGATACCATAAGCGGCACCAATAATGGCCACAGCGGCAGCTATCGCGCCAAGGCTCATCGCGGAACCGGCGGCGGAAGCAGCTTCATCAGCAGCCGGAGCATCTTGGGCAAATACGGCCATTGGGGCAAAAACCAGGGCGACGACAAAGAGCAGTGTGGCAAGTTTAGTAAATGTGTTCACGAAAAAATCTCCTTAACATAGGTCAGGGTTAATAAAAACCGGCAGTTTTACCTGTATCCGGTTATTTTTATGTACTATAAAACCAGTGTTTATCATCAAACCGCTTCCGTTTACGGCAATTTTCCCAAACCGCAATAAACGTCAACGTTTTTATTTTAATAATATCAAAATTGCATCCATTCAAAAACGCTCTCCAAAGCGTTTCCTTTCCCGGCGTATTTCCTCCTTTACGGCAGACACCCCATTCAATCCGGCAAATGTTCTGTTCGACCGGCGATCACGGTAATCCGACCGGGTAACGTTTCCCCGGCATCAGTGCTGATGAAGCGACATACCGATAAACAAAGCCGCAAGGAACGTAAAAATGTAAGCCTGTAAAAAAGCGACAAACAACTCAAGGCAGCTCAGCGCGACGCTCATCATAACACAGCTGAACGTAACACCAACCCAGAGCACAAAGTTGTTCGCCGTCGCCGCGATGAACACAAGGAACACCGCCAGAACAACGTGACCGGCAAACATGTTCGCCAAAAGTCGGACAGCCAACACAACATGTTTAATAAGCAAACCGACAACCTCAATGACAAATATCATCGGCTTGAGAAAAATGCCAATCGCCAACGGCAGATCAAGTTTCGGTACCTGGTGAAGCCAGTAGGTGACGATTCCCTGTTTCGCCATACCGCCACAGATTACAACAAGATATGTTACTGCCGCCAGACCGACCGTTACACCCAGCGCCCCGGTCGGGGAACCGCACCACGGAAGCATTCCGGCAAGATTACAGAACAAAATAAAGAAAAAGAGCGTCCATAAATAAGGAAGATACGGTCCCGCGTTGTTTTTGCCAATACACGGATTGATCACTTCATCACGAAGATAAACCAGAAAACATTCCAGAAGGTTCCAGAAGCGTCCTTTGACAAGCTTCCCGCCCCGCATTTTACAGGCAAGGGAAACAAACAGAACAATCATAAAAATGGCAACCGCAACTTCCAGCACCATGAATTTGGTGATCTGGAAATGATAACCCATGATGTCTATCGCCGGAAGATCCGGAAGATGTCCAAAAAATGAAGGAAGATGAAATCCTTTCACATCGGACACATGTTCGCTGATTTCACCAATATCAATTAGTTCAGAACTCATCTTATTCCTGTCCCGATTTATTCTGGTTTATTTCTGATATTTTACTGTCCCGATCTCCGGAACAGGCAAGCCATATCTCAAACGGCATCACAAACATATAAAATATTACGAGTGTAACGGCTGTTTTATTAAATAATATTTTACCCAATACACAATATATTACAAGGGCCGCTACAAGCGGGACCCCCGTTTTAGCAACGATGCCCACCAGAAAACCAAACAACGGGTTGGCAAAACGCCTTCGGGTAAAATACAGGCTCAACAGATAAAAAAAACCGGACGCCAGAAGAATTCCTCCGGCTATCCCCGCCGGAATGTAAAAATCCTTTTGACCCAAAACTTTTCCACCTGAAACGATCAGAAAAAAAACCACAAGCCAGTATCCCAGAAAGATGCCCAGGCTCTTTCCCAAAGAAAACCGAAAAACCGTTCCCGAAGAAACCGGTACTGTCGTTCCAGCTTGGCGGGGTTCTGACTTATTCACTGTTTTAAAAATCTTAGGGCACTGTCAGTTTCTGTTCGTTGTCTGTCCAACCTCACCTGTCCTGCCGGATATCCGCCTGTAAAACAGACCACTTTTCAGGAAAGTTTTTCAGAAAAACAAAATCAAAAAATTTTAACGAAACCGACTTGTTTTACGGACGCACCTTGTGAATATTTTCACGGAATCTCCTGAAACCGTGTCCTTCCGACCGGTCCGGTTTTCTGCCGGACAATACCGAAAATTCATAACGGCCCGCGTCCTTATTGATTCTTATTTTCCCGGTCCGAATCCTCCGGATCCGAAACCTGATCGTTTTTCGTCAGGGCTATTAAGTGATATATGAAAACGACCATCCCCAAAAAGGCACCGACAACCGTTAAAACCGGCGAGATTTTCAGTTTGTTATCAAGCCAGTGAAATCCGAGTATCAGTAAAACGACCTCCATTGAAATCGTTATGATTCGGGTACTCCATATGTAACCGATCGCAAGCGGCGACCGTTCGTCGTTATTTTTCATATCCTTAACGACCCTTCTTTCACTTATCTAAAATATAAATATACACAACATAGATAAAATAAACAATAGGGGGATTGGTAAAAAAAGGAAAATTTTATCGATCAGATAATTTTCTTAATTGAAAAAGATTTCGGAAACCTCCTGTTTCCCCTAATTTTAGCAACTGTGAAAAATTCAGCGATATCTTGCCAGGTTTATTGAAACCTGCTTGTTTTTATTTTTAAAAACCTTTATAAACACAATTTCACAAGAACCCCGTAAATTCAGAAAAGTCCCGGCAAAACGACGGTATCCGGCAAAGTCTCCTGATAAAGGGAAATCGGAGGGCACTACCGTCGAGGTCCCCGGCCATTGCGGATCATCATCGTTTTTTACCGTTAAGATCAAGATGAGGTCCATGAGGGCGAAAGACCGCCTGGCGGTTTAACGTTCTCCGGTTTCGTTATTGCCGGCTCCCCCCGATTGGAAGGCTTTTATCCTCTACACCAATGCTTCAAAAAATTCGTCAGCCCCCCACTCCGGTTGTTTTACCGATTTTTCATACTTCCGGCCCGCTCTTCACCGATTTGTTTTTACTCCTTGGATTTCGCGTTTTCCTCAACAGAAGTCAGGATCTCCGGATGAAAATTATCACCACGAAGCATTTTTTCGATCATTTTTGGATATTGCTCAAACAGAACCTGAATATTTTCCTGATTCTTTCGGAATACTTCCCTGAAAAAATCCACAACGGTTTCCGACCAGCTTTTACAGGAAGCCGTCCATCGTCGCGAAAGCAGCCTGCTGTAAATATCCCGCGGTTTCGCGTTGTTCGACGACTCCTCCCTGTCAAAACCTCCCGAACTGCCGTACCCGGTCAATATTTTTTTATGTTCCACTGAAAAATTTTTATAATCGCCCGGAAATCCTTTTTCAACATTTTCCATATCGCTCGTTTTTCCGTTCCCGGAACGGTCGTTCTGTTCGCGTAACACCTGTTGAACAACAATATTCCAATCCAGATTACTGAAAAACAGCCAGCTTTTCAGGCATCCGGCTTCCGGAACAGCCGGGTTGACAAGATGAATAGTGTTTGCTATTTTCTCCGGCCGCTGACCGGAACACCATTCAACCAGATCCATACAGCGAATCCGTTCGGCGGCAAAAATCCGTTCCTCATACAAACGCCGGGGAAGCTTCCCTACCGTCAGACAAAATGCCGTCTGCTGTTCCGGAGTCCAGTCAACCGTTCCGCCGGCGGTCAGATCCATTTTACTGATCAGATAGACAATATTCGTTCCCTTTCCGGCGAAAACACCGAATGAAACCGGCTGATTCAGAAGATGATTCGCTAATTCGAGAATCGCGATCAGGTCGTCGAGCGCTCCGTCGGTATCCTGATGGGCCAGACGATACTTAACCCGAACCGTCAGAGCCCGGACGAAATCGACCAGACGGTTGCCAAATGAAATATAAGCGGCTGGAAGCGACGGAAAATCAGCGCGTTTATCTTCAACAACCGGGACAAAAAAACTCTCCTGCCGGACAGCCTGTTTGAATTGATCAAGAGCCGGATTCACTTTTTCGAGCCAGCTTTCAACAAAATCCAGTTCCGCCCCGGAAAGCGTCATGGTGTTCCCGGCAATCAATTTGAAATAAAGCCTGGAACGACGAAAAGACATCTTCATTTTTTTGTCATTATACAAATCATTTTCCCTGAGAAACGCCTCGCAGTCACTCCAGAGATCAGGACAGGCAAACGCTGGAGACAAATTGTCAGGGTCCAGATTCAACTGCCAATATCCTTCGGCTTCCTGCCGGGAAACCACCTGTTCAAGAACAGGGTCGGAAAAATGTTCCCGACGCGGCCGGGTCAGATCCACGTTCCGGGCCAGTATCCGAAGTCCGTTTTCATCCGTATCCTTTTTTTCCGGATAAAGCGACTGTATCAGTCCGTATCCGTCAGATTCGTGTCCCTGAACATAAAACAGGCTCTGTTTTAAAGGGATTCGATAAAATAACCCGGTTTTATAAATACCCGCTCCAGCCGCGGATAACAACAGAATCGTCAGAATAAAAACACGACGCTTCCAGGGACGTTTGACCGGTACCGAAATCAGGGACGGCTGCCCGTTTTCCGAATTCTGATTCATTTTTTGCTTTCCTGGTTCCCCGATAATAAACATGAATAAAACGCTCAACTGTTTATAAAATATCACAGACAGGACAAAAAAACAGGTGATATTTTCAAAAATCCTCCGGAACACCAAAAAATAAAACAAGACAGAGAGATGCGTAATCTAAACAAATTTTATCAATTCTGTATTGTTTGCCGTCTTTTCTGTTTTTGTCAAATTTAAACTATTTTTTAGTCGATTATCTTAAAAAAAAATGGATTCCGGTAATCAAATGCTTCCTTCAAATATGTTATATTAAAATTAAAATATCGGAAACTATTGAGTTCAATTGAATCACAAGTCGTTTTGGTCGTGCCATACGGCACAGTTTTCGACGGGATTCCAGATTCATAATAACAAGCCCCTGTTTTTTTGGAAGAACCGCCCGGAAGTTTCCAAAAACAAACTTTGTTAGATCCGCGATCCTGTATCTCTTCATCCTGATTTGGAAAAATATATGAGTAACATCCCGGCATCATTCCATTTTCTTTTCCGGAAAAATCCGGTTCCGGTCCTGATCCTGTTCCTGATATTTTCAGGGGTGATCACAGTCCGGACACTGGCGGAAACGGCCCCCGTGGAACCAACGGTCTGGACGCCGGCAGGCGTTCAAACGGAATATCCGGCGGTTGTCAAAATCGTGGGACGAGGACAGGAGGAAACGAAGGACACCGGTACTGTATCCATTACGATGTATTACGGTTCGGGAGTTTATGTCGCGGAACAGGGAAAACTGGGAATTGTGCTGACAAACTGGCATGTCGTCAGTGAATCCAGGGATTCGCTTCAGGTTTATTTTCCCGGCTTTTGCAGTGAAGGCCGGGTTATTCTGGCCGATGAAACCTGGGACATTGCCGCGGTAGTGGTTCGGAATCCGAAAATACTCCCTATTCCCATTTCATTGGAGGTTCCTCAACTGAACGAACAACTTTGGGTCGCCGGCTACGGTCAAAACGCGGACATGACCGGTTTTCAAATGGCATCCGGCAAAGTTCTTCAATATGTTATTCTCGGCAAAGAGGAAGGACTTCCCATCGAAACTATCGCTATCAGCACCGGAGTCCGGCAGGGGGATTCGGGAGGACCGGTTTTCAATCGTTATGGAGAGCTTGCGGGCATACTTTGGGGTTCCAATGGGAGCGAAACCATGGGGACCTTCTGCCTTCGACTTCAGGCTTTTTTGACCCAGGCCCAGTTTCAGTTACAACATCAGACCAACGATCCCGGGCTTTTTTTCCGTCAGTTCCGGCATCAGGAGCCGAAGAAAATCGGCGACATCAAGTTTGCCGCGAGAAACGCGCTGATGTCCTCTGGAATCTTTCCGATTTCAACCCGGCCGGTTTATCGGGAAATCACAGCAACCGATGATTCCAGCCTCACTCCAAACGGACGCCCCCCTTATCCGGCGGTCATCTCTCCAACTTTTTTGGCCCAGCAAACCGCGATCGGGCGGGCTCATCCGGAGGTTTACCCTCAAAACAGCAGTATCGGTAATCCCGGGACACAAACGGTACGGAAACCGGAACATTTAAAAGCCGGTTCACTTGCGATCTCTTCCGATTCCTATGATTCGGAGGATAAAATCCGGAATATCCCGTCCCAGTTCCCGGAGTCGTCTCATTACGCTTATCAGACGGTCGCCTGGAATAATATGGACAACGAAGGCCCCGTTTCCGGTAATCCCAACAGTTCCTGGAATTCTGGTAATTCAACATCCCCCAATATCAAGGACCAGGAAAAGTCCGACGCTGAAAATACAACTGGGAGTAAACCGGAAAATACCTCTGCGGCGGATTCCGAAGCCGAAAACCATGACGGCAATTCCGATGATTCCGACAAAAAACTGATTTTTAACGATTTGCTTCACATCCCGGTTCAAACATTGCAGACAGCATTGGTCGCAGTGCTCATTTTTATTCTCTTTCTGACGACCGTCCGGACAATTATTGTTGCCAACGAACGGGAGGAAAAAGCAAGAGAAAGGGCAAAGGCCAGAAAACAGAGATACCGTAACACGGCCTAGGCGCCGTCCACCCCGGAACAGAAATGTCAAAATCGTTGACCGGTCGTTTATCAAAGTCCGCCGGGTTCTGCCGGTGACGGTTGCGCAAATTCTTTTCCGACCTCTTCCCGGTTATCCGGTGACACAAAAAGAGACGCGGCATCCTTTTCCGAATGTTCCGGGAAAGCCCGGTCAAATTTTTCGGAGGACGGCGTATCATTCCTGTCTGACGGCTTTTGTCTTCTCAAAGAATTTCGCGTATTCTATAAACTGATGTTGATGAAAAAGAGTTAAACGGGCTATCATTTCCGATGAGAGCGTCAATGTGGGAAACAGTTTTCCGGAAGCGATCAAAGAAGCAACGGAAACCATATTTCCGGCGACATCCCAAAGATATTCCTCGGTTCCGGACATCTTAATATTGTAAAAATCGGGAATTTCGTTCTTACTTCCCAAAAGCCCGAGAGGCGGGTCCTGTTCCATTGCCTGATAAAGATAGCCCAGCACGCGGTCGGATTTGTTAAAAAAATTAAAAACAGAATGCCTGGTCATTTGGGGAACCCGCGCGATATCCGGATCCGCATTGCTCATTGCGGTTCCGAATAACAGGACGTGATGAAAAAGTGGCCGCTTTTTTTGACCGGAATATTTCCGGTCCAGCCGGGCCAAAGCGCGAATCGTAAGCCGTCCGCCCAGCGAATGTCCGACCAGCGCCGAATCTTCCGGCAAAACCTCTTTGGAATCCAATACGCCCAGAAGCCGGTCGATCTCGCTGCCGTCAACCATCTGACAGGCTTCATGCCAGGAAACATTCGATTTCCAATAATGAATCAGAATTTCCGCTTTTGGATAAATCTGTTGAAACAGGGATGTCAGTTCCGAATAATCCTGTGTCCCGGAAAGCCAGCCGGGACATAAAATGAGGCGTTTGATATTCGACGTTTCCAGTCGGGAAACGGTCTCTATTGATTCCTGTACCCGTTCCCAGCGGCGAAAATCCCGGACTTCATGACTGATTTTCCGCATAGCCCAGCCGAGCACAAAAATGTCGTCTAACATCCCGATTCCGGGAATCATGTCCGGAACGGCGTCCAGCGGACTCACAAAATAGAGGAGTACCGCCGTCAAAATCCAAATCGCGTTTGACGAAATACCGGGATACCGGCCTGTCAGCCAGGCGCGAATCATTCGGATGGATGTTGTCAATGACTTGCCCGCTTCTCCCTGAAAAGAGCCTTTGAACCGTTCCAGCCACTGCGAGGCTTTTTGCGTCAGTTGCTCCAGTTGATTTCTGTTTTTAACAGTCTCGCCGGTCAGTTCCCGATGATTTTTCAACCAACGAAAAATCAGGGATCGCTTATTTGCGGACAACCCGCTTTCCGGATTGAAATCTTTTTCGTTCATTCTGTTACCTCTGACACCTTTAAAACGATGCCTCAACATTTCAGAAAGATGCCCGTGCCCCGCCAATACCTGATGATGATCGGCCATTAACAATAAAATCAACGGTTTGACAATGTCTCCGTTTCCATCGAAAAAAGAATTACGGTTTCTGTTTGAAAAGAGTCCGCCCGATTTCAGCCATCCGGATCCCCATCCTGATGAACGGGCCGCGGACGGGTGTAATAAAACAGAGAATATTTAGGCCCCGGTAAAACGTCGGACTCGCCCGCCACCGAATCCCGTGAAGCCGCCCAGTCTTCCGCCTCCCAGGTCAAATGATTCAACAACCGCTCAACATGCTGCCGGTATCGCTCCAGATGATCCCGGCTCAAATCAGGCGGAATATGAATATCGCCGCTTACCACATACCGTATCCGGCTACCGTAACGGGGAATCGCGAACCGATCCCAGCTGTTAAAGCGATAAGGCCGGTCATAACCAACTCCGAGAGCGACCAGCGGAATTTGCAGCTTTGACGCCAGATAAACTGCTCCGGGCGCCAATACCCGACGTGGTCCCCGCGGCCCGTCCGGCGTTATCGTCAAATGCAGTCTGCGTCCTTTTTCCAGCATTTCCCGAAGCGCCTGAACACCGCCCCGGTTCGTTGAGCCACGAACTGTTGAAAACCCCAGCATACCAGCAATCTGCTCCAGGATATCCGCGTCTCCATGTCTGCTCAGGAGCATCGCCAGATTACAGTGTTTACGCAAGTAAATCAATGATAAAATGTATTCATGCCAGAAAATATAGATTCGACGTTTACCGTCGTTGGCATAGGCCGGATCAATAACCGGATCATAATAGGCAACCTTGTAATCCAACGACGACATCCAGAGGGGAACCGTCCCAGACAGCAGAAATCCCGCCGCACGAATCAGTGTTTTGTTCTTCAATTTCATTTCGTTAATTCTCTGCGGCGTCAGACAATAAATTCAGCCTCTGAACCCAATAAAGCGGACACAATAATGATCTCTGATCGTATTTTCAAAAGACTTTCCCGAAACGGCGTCTCATTCAGACAGGATAACCGCGCTGTTCGCCATTTTTCCCGCTTCCGCGAAAAAAGCAAGCCGGACAGGTTCTTCTGTCTCTTCCGTCGTTTTGCGTCGAACTTCCATTCGGATACCATAGGGCTGTTTCTGCGTTATCCGAAAATCCACTTCGCCGCCGGATTCCTGTTCAACCTCAATTTCCGGAACCGTCGGCATCGGCGGGCAAATCGCGAGATGAACAACGGCAACAGTTGCCCCGGTCTCAAAATTGACCTGAACCCAACCGGTCATTTGGTCAATACCCGCCGCCGGACAGGACCGCGTCTGCGTCAGAAAAACCGACTCATCCTCCGGCAATTTCCCATCTAAATAACCATTGCCCGTTTTTTCCTCCAAATGGTCTTTCCCTGACCGACTGTCAGCGGCACGGCCAGCCAATTCCACCGTACTGTTTTTTATATCAGCTGTTTCGTTCTCCGTTTTCCGGCAACCGTCCCGCGTCGGGATCCCCTCTTCCCGGCAGTTTCGCTCATAAAGCTTCCGGAATTGCCGTACACGGAGTTCCGTCGACCGTGACCGCCTGTTCCAGAAAAAATCATTAAGCAGAAGGCAGACCCCCAGAACCAGGGAATATTTTTCCGGTAAAACCAGAAACAGAAGAAAAACCGTCAACAGGACCGTCAACGAAACCCGTCTGTGATTCGCCGGAAATTGCGAATGGTCAACCCAATATGGGAATTCCCGCCACGCAAGTGATAATTCATGCCAGAAATGCCCCACCAGCGAAAACAGAACCCCGGAAAGGAAAAAAATGAAAACCGCGGTTTCCATCAGGGTAATTCGATGAAAACAGCATCCAAACAAAACCAGCACAAGCCAGAACAACAGGAAAAACCGACCGGCAGGAACAATCAGAACATTTCCTGTCCGTAATAACAAGTCCATCATTCCGACGTTGTCCGGTAACCTTTTCATAAAAAAACCTGTTCTCTTTATCGCTGAAATCCGGACAATTCCCTACCGCCCCGGAAAGCTGATCTCCCTCGGAAAATCACCAGCCGTAAACAATGTTGGATTCGATGATTTTCCGTGCCGAATCCAGATCGGAACCGGTTTCCTGCATATAAAGCCGAATTGCGTGAACCTTGTCGCCCGCCGCTTTGGAGAGACATTCCCTCGCCAGATCCGAAACCTCGGTTTCCCCCGTAATTCCAAGAACCGCTTTGGAAATGACCCAGGCATTACGAGGACGTCGCGTCACCCGCATTACTTCCTCAGTCGGATAATTTTCATACAAAATGTTGATGGCCCCTTCTTCGTCGTCAGCCCATGTAATCATAATATGAGACAAGGTTTCAATTTCGTATAGCGCCATATCAATGTTCCTGTAAAATTTCTGATTCTATAACGGTTTCACATTCCGCGGCTTCAATTAACAGCCAAAACGACAAGTCCGGATGTCCGGGCAATTCCCCGTGTCTAAATATAACGGAAGGAGAGGCCTTTGACCAGTCCTGAAGGTCAAAAAGGAGGTTTTTTCCATAAAAAGAGCCTCCCGCTTACTGCCGGCGGTAAAAAATTCAGACGATCCTGTTGCGATTTTATCTTCCGGCAATCTGAGGATCGCGGACAAGTCCGGGGTAAACGTCCAGATCGAGAGACTCAAACAGCCCTGCCTTAAAACGTTCCAGCGCGATCGCTCCCATTACGGCATTATCGGTACAAAGTTTCTTCGGGGCAATGAACAGCCGAAAATGATATTTTTCAGCCGCCGCGTTTATTTTTTCCCGAAACCGGGTATTGGCAGCAACCCCTCCCCCGATACAAAGCGTCTTCAACCGGTATTTCTTCAGAGCCTGAACAGCTTTGCCGACCAGACAATCGATTACCGCTTCCTGAAATGACGCCGCGATGTCCGCTTTTTGCTGTCCGGAAAGTCCGACCGCGAACACATCGCTTTTTCCCGGTCCGGTAATCGCGTACCGAACCGCCGTTTTCAATCCGCTGAAACTGAACTGAAGCCGGTCCGGATCATGCAACATCGGACGCGGGAAGGGATACGCCTTTGGGTTCCCGTTTTCCGCCATCTTCTGAATGGACGGCCCGCCCGGATAGGGTAAACCAAGCATGGACGCGACCTTGTCAAACACCTCGCCCGCCGCGTCGTCAATGGTTGTGCCAAGCGACTCAAACTCAATCGGTCCGGAACAGCGATACAAACTGGAATGTCCGCCGCTGACAATCAGACCGATACAGGGAAACAGTTCTTCCTCAAACGCAACCCGGCAGGCGTATATGTGCGCCTGAAGATGATTGATCGCGATAAGCGGTTTTCCGGCGGCAAGACAAAGCGATTTCGCGGCGGAAAGTCCGATTAACAACGACCCGGCAAGTCCCGGCGTATTGGCGACGGCAATCGCGTCCAACCCGGAAAGCGACACCCCCGCCTGTTCCATTGTTTCCGAAATAACCGGTAAAATACACTCCATATGAGCGCGGGACGCGATTTCCGGAACAACGCCGCCAAACTTTTCATGAATCCCAACCTGTGACGCGACAACAGCCCCCAAAACATTCCGGTTTTCGTCAACAACAGCCGCCGCCGTTTCGTCACAGGTCGATTCAATAGTCAGTATTTTCATAAAACGTTCCACTTTTATCCGATTTTTTCGGAAATAATTATTTCGACAAACCCGTTCGGCCCGGAACTTAATAATAGTGTCCGGTTTTAATCAACACACAACTCCGGGTATCGTCTGATCTGTTTCCCCCGGTACCCCGCGTTTCTCCCTGATGCCATCGAAAACCGCAACGGCTGAATCCCCGCCTTTTGTACGAGGCGGCGGTTCGGGCCATCGGCCTGCCTCACGGGTTCATTCGGTCTGTTTCAGGGCCCGGAAAACCTCGCCTGCGGCATCGATCGTCTGTTGAATCATTTCGTCTGTGTGTGCCGAGGAAGTAAACATCGCCTCAAACTGACTGCATGGGAAATAAATACCGTGATCCAGCATCCCCCAGAAAAACCGCGAAAACCGCTTTGTATTGCAGCGGGCAGCTTCCGTCCAGCTGATAATTTCCGTATCTTCCGGGCCGGGGAAAAACAGGGTCAGCATGCCGCCGCAACGCTGAACTACAACCTTAATTTCCGCCGACTGCGCCGCGGTTCGCAAACCGTCGGCCAGTTTTTGCGTTGTTTTTTCCAGCCGGTCATAAAAACCTGTATCCTGTTGAAGTTCCGAAAGCGTCGCAATTCCTGCCGCCGTCGCCAGCGGGTTACCACTGAGAGTCCCCGCCTGAAAAACTCGACCAACCGGCAAAACGGCATCCATAATATCACGACATCCGCCATAAGCCCCGACCGGCAGACCGCCGCCGATAATCTTGCCAAGCGTCGTCAAATCCGGTTTAATGCCATAATATTCCTGAGCCCCGCCACGCGCGACCCGGAACCCGGTCATCACCTCGTCAAAAATCAGCAAAGAACCGCTTTTTTCCGTCCAGCGGCGAAGTGCCTGCAAAAACTCCGGTTTGCCGGGAACACATCCCATATTTCCCGCGACCGCTTCTACAATGACCCCCGCGATCTGGTCCCCCCTCTCACGGAAAACCCGCTCAACGTCAACAATGCTGTTGTACGGCAGCAGAATGGTATCGGCCGCCGTCCCGTTGGTAATTCCCGGCGAGTTCGGAACAGAAAATGTCGCGGCGGCACTCCCGGCGGCAACCAGCAGACTGTCGACATGACCATGATAGTTCCCGATAAATTTCACGATTTTGTCCCGTCCGGTAAATCCGCGAGCCAGACGGATCGCGCTCATCGTCGCTTCCGTCCCGGAATTGACCAGTCGGATTTTCTCAATAGACGGAACCAGATCCGAGACAAGCTCCGCGATCCGGTTTTCCGCTTCGGTCGGAGCTCCGAAGCTTGTCCCTTTGTCAACCGCTCTCTGTAATGCCCGGACAACCGCCGGGTGACAATGCCCCAGAATCATCGGCCCCCAGGAAAGAACGTAATCAATATAACGGTTGCCGTCCACATCAAAGAGCATAGCCCCTTCCGCCCGGTCAATGACAACCGGTTCACCGCCAACTCCGCCAAAAGCCCGCGCCGGACTGTTGACGCCTCCCGGCATAAGCTCCGTCGCTCTCGCAAACAGTTCATGACTTCTGCTGTGATTCATTTCTTTCCCCATTTTACATCCGATCGTTTTATCATCGATGTTTTTATCTGATTTCGCGTTTTTACGTTTGGAACGTGATACCCCGGACGGCTCCTCTTTTTCCGCCGCGGGCAAAACCGCCCGTTTACGTCAATGTAACCGTCATCTCAACACAACCGTTGTTTCAATGTCTGTTATAACACAACGATCCCCGTTTGGTTTTTCCTCCGCTATATAATATAAAAATCCGGCAAAAAACCGTTTCATTCAGTGTATCGCCACCGTATTCCTTGTCAATAGACTGTTGCGGAACCGATTCCCCCTTTAACGGATTTTCCCCTTTGACAGATTTCCGTATCCTCCGTTACACAGTTCTTTTAACAGCGTTGCCCCGCTTTATGCTGACCGTTATTTTATTGTTTAATATCTGTTCGCCTGTTTTATCAAATAATTTGTCCGGATAACTTGGAAACAGAAAGACAAAAGGATATAATGGCATCATCGTTTTTGTTATCCCCGTTCCCAAACAGAATACCGAAAGGGCAAACCCGGCCGACCGGCGATCCTTCCCCCCTTTTTCAACGATTATTTATGAGCACTTATCAAATTGCGGAACTTATTGTTGAATTACCCGTCCGCGGAAAACGACTTGCGGAACAGAGTCAGGCGTATCGGGTCGATACGGAAGCCCCCCCGCAGCTTCAGATTGATATTTCCGATGCCCATCTTCTCGATATGCGGCGAAGGTATCCGGAATTTTCGTTAGATGATCTGGAATATGTTCGGACCGGTACCCTGTTTTATGAAAAATTCATTGATTTTTCCGGCTTTATGCTTCACGCCTCCGCCGTCGCGTTTCAGGGAAAGGCTTATTTGTTTTCCGGGCCAAGCGGTATCGGAAAATCGACCCACACGGAACTGTGGCAGCGTCGTTTTGGTGAAAAGAACGCCGTCATTATCAATGACGACAAACCGGCAATTCGTCTTGTAAACGGGCAATTTCTGGTTTTTGGCACGCCCTGGTCCGGGAAAAGCGATAAAAATCTCAATATCCGCGTTCCTCTTCAGGCAATCGCCTTTTTACATCAGGCAGCCCGGAACACGATCCGCCCGATCCATGCGCCGGAAGCGATTTTCAAATTACTGGATCAGACGATCCGGCCTTCCAATGCCGCCAAAATGGACCTGTTACTCCATTTGCTCGATACGCTTCTGGGACAGATCCCTGTTTATGATATGGACTGCACGATTTCCCCGGAAGCGGTTGAACTTGCCTATCAAACCATGAACTCAACAGGAACCAGTTATCATGAAAATTAAATCCGGCTATCTGCTGCGCGAAGTCGCCCATCAATATATTGTTATTCCGGTTGAAAAACGGGTTCTCGATTTCAACGGGATGATTACGCTCAACGGTACCGGCGTTTTTCTCTGGCAGAATCTTCAGGAAGAAAAAACGGAGGCCGAACTGCTTCAACTTCTCCTGGACACCTACAACGTCGATCCCCAACGTGCCCAACAGGATCTGACCGCGTTTCTGAATATCCTGAGAAACAACCATCTTTTGGACGATTGACCCCGTCAGACGCTGGAGACGGGGCCGGTACGATCTTTTTCAGGGAATTTTCGGGAAAAGCGCCTTTTTAAAGTCGCTTCTCTTTTACAATTTCCGGAATGACGTATACTAAATGAACCGAATTCCGAAAAATCCGGATTTCCCGGAAAACACTTGTCGGAATCTGGCGATTTCAGGGCAAATCCAAAAAAATGACAGGACATCACAGGGAATGGCAGAAGAGCGAAAAATTGAGCTGATACCGGAATCCCAAATCGATGGGGAACTGGACAAAAAATTACGGGCGTTTCTCAGTGAAATTTTTCCGGAATGGTCTGAGATATTTCAGATACATCGCGCCTGGCATGAAGCAGTACCGGTTTTCTCCGCTGTCGCGTTTGATTCGAACCGACAGATTATCGGTCATGTCGGCGTCGTCGAGCGGACCATCTCCACCTGCTGGAACTGGCGGTATACCGTTGCCAGTTTTCAGGGGGTTTCCGTTCACCCCAACTGTCGAAAGACCGGGCTCGGAAAACAATTACTTAAAATGGCTCTCCATCAGTCCACCGTACAGGGATACCCTTTTGCGATTCTGTTTTGCCGGGAACCACTGGTCCCGTTTTATCAGGCAAACGGCTGGCTGCTTCCTGAGGATTCCATGATTATGTGGCGCGATCGCGAACTTCCCGTTCACATGCGATCCAACTGCCCGATGTATCGTCAACTTGCCGGTCAAAAATGGCCAGAGGGCCCGATCGACGTCCACAACCCGTTCGACCCCATCCATTCACCCCCGGCCGGTCATCCCTGAACGAACGCGGTTATACCCGTTTTATCCCGGTATGTCCCGGATACATGGTTTGACTTGATACACGGTTCGACTTAATGTACCGTTCAACATGTTCTCTTAACCTCCTTCAGAAAACGAGCTTGCCATGCTTTCCATGATTGAGCTGAATTCCGTCTTTTTCGGATACGACCGAAAGCCGGTCCTCCAAAACGTTAATTTAAAAGTGGTGTCCGGGGAGTTCGCGTCGATTGTCGGACCAAACGGCGGCGGTAAAACAACTCTGGTACGATTGATTCTGGGGCTTTTGCGTCCTCTGTCCGGCCGGATTGTCCTGTTCGGCGACATACCGGAAAAAAGCCGGCTCCAGGTGGGGTACACGCCGCAACATCTGAATGTTGACATGCTCTTTCCCGTTTCCGTTCTTGACGTCGTTCTTATGGGACGTCTTGGAACTGGCCCCGGCGTTTCCGGAACACTTTCAACACCAAATGACAGCGCAGCGCGACATCGTACCCCGATACAAAACACAGACAAAGAACCCATCCCATCAACAAACCCGGGGAGATCGTTTTGGCAGCGGTTGACGCGGTTTCTGCCGTTCCGGTACAGCCCGGAGGATCGCGAATGCGCCTTGTTCGCTCTGGAGCGGATGGGAATTGCGGATCTCCGTTCCTGTTCGTTCGGCGGACTTTCCGGCGGACAGCGGCAACGGGTCCTGATCGCCCGGGCTCTTTGCGCAAATCCCAAACTGCTCATCATGGATGAACCAACCAATAACATTGATCCGGCAAGCATGGAACATCTTTATGAGCTGCTTCAGGAGTTGAATCAGACGGTTTCCATTCTGATTGTTTCTCATGACCTGGGCGTTGTCTCCAAATACGTCCGAAGCGTCATCTGTGTCAACGGGCATGTTGCCATTCATCCGACCTCAACCCTCAACGGGGCACTGATCCGTGACCTTTACGGCGGTGATCCCCGGCTGGTTCGACATGATCACTGTTGCAGCGAAAACGGGCACTTCCCGCATTTTGAAATGTTTTCGGATAATTAACGCGGTTTTCTTTTCCGGATAACAGTCAACGTCATTCCGAAGACCGGTCGGGGGCGGCGGCCGTTTTGCGTGTTCCCCTCAACGGATCCAACACAAAATCCGTCAACGACCCCCGATAACAGAAAACAGACAGGGAAGGCCGTCACCGACGAAGAACGTCGGATACGGAGGATTATTTCCGCGCCCCGTTTTTTCACGCTGAGAGGTTTTCTGCCCTCCAAATCAACCGGTAATTTATCGGATACCGATCCTCCGGCAATAAACATTCAGGAAATAAGTTCCCGACTTTTCAATGACGGCTCTTTCGTTATAATATAACTGGTTGTCTGCGACGAAAACCGGTTCGGCCGGTTGTTTGTCCAACGTTTAATTTTTGACTCAACCTGCCCCGCAATGAATCCGGAGCGGGTCCCGCGATGAAAGAAGACTCCATGATTGCGAAAGATATGAAACGCGGCGATATTGTCGTCTACAATGGATCGCCGATTCTCGTTGAAAACCTTCAGGTACAAACACCGTCCGCCCGAGGCGCCGCGACGCTCTACAAGTTTCGTTGCCGCAATCTCATCACCAAGGATAAAGTTGACTTGAAAGTCAAGGGAACAGACAATTTCGATGACGCCGATTTCAAAAAACGGGAGGTTTCTTTAAGTTACACGGACAGCACCGATGTTTATTTCATGGACAATGAAACCTATGAAACCTACAATATCGCCAGGGAAGACGTTGCGGAAGAAATGAAGTACGTCAAGGAAGGTCTGGAGGGAATCCGGGCGTTGATCTATGAAGAACGTTGTGCCGCGATTGAACTTCCGGCGGCGGTTGAGCTGAAAGTGACTCAATGCGATCCCGGTGTCAAAGGAAATTCCGCGACTTCCCGTAATAAACCGGCAACCGTTGAAACCGGCCTGGTTGTTATGGTCCCTGAATATCTCGAACAGGGGGAAATCATCAAAATCGACACCCGTTCCGGCGAGTTTCTCGGTCGCGTTAAATGAATGGCAGAGTATCCGTATAAAAATGTCCGTTTTCCGATGAAACCGGAAAATCAGGAAGGGTATTTTACGCCCCGTCAGGTTTTCCGTTTATTCGGTAATCACCTCCGTTCTGTTCAGGGAATCGGCTCATGGGAATCGTTACCGCGCTAAATTATCTTGACAATCCGGACAGTTTCCCGGTGCAAAAGGTGACGGTTCTTTATGGCGGGGAAACCTTTTTCATCAGTGAAGTCATCCGGCAATTGCGATCCTTGGTTCTGTCCGGCGAGGACGCGGCGTTTTCACTGACCCGATACAACGGTCATCATGTTTCCTGGCCGGAAGTTTTCAATGAAGTTTCAACGATTGCCATGTTTGGGGGGGACGTCCGGCTGGTTATCGTTGAGCAGGCGGATTCCCTTGTCTCTCAGAACAGAGAATCACTGGAACAATATCTGAACCATCCGTCGGCGTCAGGGATTCTGGTTCTCCAACTGCAAACGCTGGCAAGTAACACCCGGCTTTATAAGCAACTGTCTAAAAACGGCCTGTTGATCGACTGTCGGCCGCTTCCCGATAAACAGATACCCGGCTGGCTGGTTCGCTGGGCCAGACAGAAACATCAGGTATCGCTGGAAAGCGCAGCGGCGGTCATGTTATTGGAGATGATCGGGAATGAACCCGGTTTACTGAATCAGGAGGTTTCCCGGCTCGCTCTGATGGTTCCGGCAGGACAGGCGATAACACCGGCGCTCATCCGTGCCAACACGGGCAACTGGCGGGCAAAAAAAGTCTGGGACATGCTGGATTCCGCCCTCGCGGGCAAAACGGCGGACGCGCTCCGACAACTCGATCTACTCCTTGCCGCAGATGAATCCCCGATTGCCCTTCTCGCTCAAATCGCCTCCAATCTCCGCCGGTTAGCCGCCGCGACAGAGTTGTTTCTGGAAGCGGAACAAAACGGGACACCGGCCCGGCTTTCGGACGTCCTGGAAAAAGCGGGTGTTCAGGCTTACTTTATCCCCGGAACAGCGGAACAGATGAAACATCTCGGCCGTGTCCGCGGATCACGTCTTTTTCAATGGCTGGTCAACACTGATCTCGATTTAAAGGGGCAGAGCCGTGCCAATCCGCGTCTGATTCTGGAACGCCTTCTCGTTCAAATTTCTCATCCGAAAATGAAGCACTGTTCCGGATTTTGAATTCAACGACAGCCTGATTTCAGCAGTTATTTTACTTATGGTTCCAATAAAAAACCGAAAAAGAAGTTATCCTGAAACCGGCTGAAATTCAATGAGGCATCTCCGGTCGCTTTCGGGATCATTATTTTAACAGAGATATAAACGGTGTTCCTGAATGTATCGGACGACTTCCGGAGGAGTCTGAAAACGGATACTCCTCCACTGCCCGACACTCTGTCGAATCCGGGTGGATGACAGTTCCAGAAGCGGCATGGAAATCACCTGACGCTGAAACAGCCGCTGTCGTTCGTCCGGTATCAGACCGGAAAAACGGCTGAAATCAGGTTCCGGGCCACCGGGACGTCTGGCGACAATCAGTGACGCCAAAGCGCAAACATCCGCGGCGCGATACCAGTTCGGAATATCGTTCAGTGTATCGGAACCGGTAATCAGAAATAACTCCGCGTCCGGCCATTCCCGGTGAAAATGCTCCAGGGTCCGAATGGTGTAGCTGATTCCCTCCGAATCGATTTCAAACCGGGAAACCTCAAACTCCGGAACACAGGACGTCGCGCAGCAAAGCATCCGGAAACGATCCTCGCCCGACGCCTGACGACATCCCTGTTTGTGCGGCGGAATTCCGGCGGGCACAAAAATTACCCGGTCCAACTGACAGGTTTCCCTCGCTGTCTCCGCCAGTAAAAGATGAGCGTAATGAACCGGGTCAAAACTCCCTCCGTAAATTCCCAATCTCATCGTTTTCCCTTAATTTATCATATCCATTCCGAAAACCGGAACCTCATATCTCTGACAGAAATCACCGTTGCCCGGTTCATTATACATCATATCACAAAAAAAGGATACCGAAAAAGCACTCACTTTTATCAGTATCCTGAATCTGTATTTTTAAATAAATACCGCTGTTACAGGGCCGCTTTAGCCAGTTCAACAACCCTGTCAAAGGCAACGGAATCATAAACGGCCATTTCAGCCAGCGATTTACGATCCAATTCAATATTGGCTTTCTTCAGACCGTTGATAAATTCACTGTATCGCAGACCACGCATACGGACAGCCGCATTGATACGGACAATCCAAAGCCGACGGAAATCCCGTTTTCGGGTCCGGCGATCCCGCGTCGCGAAAACATCGGCGCGAAGAACGGTTTCTTTTACTGTTCGCAGAAGTTTACTCCGACCACCGCGAAAACCTTTTGCCCTTTTGAATATCCGCCGCTTCGACTTACGACGGGCTGCACCACGACGAACTCTCATGATTATTCCTCTATCTGTTTAACATTTGTGCGAAACTCAGGCCCCGACCGGAAAACAAATGATGATTTCAATCGGCGTTTCAGCCTGTTTCGAGGTTACCGAAGCGGATTTTCCCATCTTACACACAATGGACGCTCCGGAAATGTCTGGCGTTTTACGTCGCTATTACTGTTTCATCCTCAAAACGTCGTTCATGCCGGATCCGTCATAAACAACAATTTGAAAAACGTAAAAACGCCGCCGGTCGAATCCGTTCATTTTAACTTTTCCCTGATAAAATATCCGACCGGCCTTCTGATTAACAGAAAATCTCAGTACCCACCTTTACCAAGGGCACGAATAAGATTCTTTTCCTCACAGGTCGCGACCGGATCGGTTCCGCGGAGATTACGAACCCGCTTGCTGGTCATACGCCAGGCCAAGTGGCTCGTTCCGCTGTGACGGTGCTTCAGTTTACCTGTTCCGGTGACCCGGAATCGCTTGGCGACTCCTTTATGTGTCTTGATTTTCGGCATTACTATCACCATACTTTGGGTTAAAACATTTTCAATTTCAATAAAATCTCAAATACCGCCGAGGTACTACTGGGAAATACCACGATACGGCATTATAATCCATTGAACAGTATGAAAAAAGAATCATACCAGATTTTCAGTTTCTTTCAATAGGGGGGCTTCCGAAATCCGCTTCCCCGCCAAAATTTCACCCGGGGTTTCATAATGCCTGTTTTTTCCGCTGGACCGCTCACTGTTTTTCGCCGGGCGGCAATGGCTTCCGATTTTGAGATTATTCTGAACGCCGAACCGGAATCGCGGACCGGTGCCGCTCGAACATGCTTCGACGAACAACACTCCGGTTCAGCCTTAAATGTCCCCCCTTCCCCCAATGACGGCGTCGGTTCCCCGGGCGGTTCTGTTCTGCCCCCACCCCACACGCAGGAACACGACATCGAGGACAACGGGATAAAACACCGCGTTTTGCCTCAGAACATGGACGCCGCCGCCTCCCTCGACGCGCTTGATGAAGTTGACCGGATTGAAAACCTGCTTTCCCTGTTTCGTCCCCATACGATTGTCAGCCGAATCAACGCCCTGGCCGCGGATATGAATATTTGCGTCGGTCCGGACGTTTTTCGCTGGCTGGCGCTCTCTCAGGAAATCACCGAACAGACCGAAGGCGCATTCGATATTACTTGTTCCCCCCTTTGGAATCTCTGGGGATTTTCCCGGCGTCAGGGCAATATTCCAACAGACGCGGAAATTCGGGAAGCGATGACAAAAATCGGGCCGGGCCATCTCCTTCTTCATGAAACGGAACAGAGCGTTTCCTTTGATCAGCCCGGTGTTTCCGTTAATTTTGGCGGGATCGGTAAGGGAATCGCCATTGACGAGGCGGCTAAAATTCTGAAAAACGCCGGAATCCGGAATTTTATGATTCAGGGCGGAAAAAGCAGCGCGCTGGCCTCCGGCGGACGCTTTGGCGATATCTGGTCAGACGGCAATCAGACCGGCTGGACGGTAGGCGTCATTCATCCGCTTCATCCCGGAATCCGACTCGCGGAACTGTATCTGAAAGATCGCGCTCTCGGCACATCGGGATCCGCGCAGCAGTTTTTCCGTTATAAAGGGAAACGTTACTCCCATGTTATCGATCCGCGTTCCGGAAAACCGGCTGCCGGGGTACTTTCTACAACGGTTCTCGCTCCAACGGCGGCGCTGGCCGATGCCCTGTCCACCGCGTTTTTTGTCCTCGGGCCCGAAAAAACAGAGCTTTACTGCCAAACACATCCCGACGTTCAGACACTCATGATTCTGGAAGAGGAACGCCATCCGGGATACCGGCTTTTTCCTGTCAATCTGACGCCGGACATCTTCAGACTCCTGGAACCGGAAGAGCAAAAAAACGAATAACCCCGATTATCCGGATAAAAAAGCAAGTAAACAATCCAAAGCCTTCCGGCGTTATCCCCGGCCCCTCTCTGCCCCCCTTTTCGGACATCTTTCTGCCTGGTACCCCTTCTCTGAAAACAGACGATGGACCATCCGCGCCGTCTGTTTTAAATCGCAGAAAATCCCGCGTTTAATCATGGAAGACGATTCCGTCAGGGAGGCTGTCCGGCTTTTATCAATACTGACAGACGCCTCAGCGACGGCAGATTTTGCCGATCAAAACATCGTCCCGGCATGTTTCGACCAAAACGGAACAGAGGTCACCGGGCTCAACGGAAAGTCCGGTTTCCGACGTCGCCTCGACCGTCAGGTATCGGTCCGATGTACCACGGTAAACCGAAAAAAGAGCGTTTCGCGGTTCCGGTAATTTATCGGACATCCCGGAAGAACCGTTTTCCGGTTTGTCCACGACGTCCTCCAGTAAAACCGGGACTGTTCGGCCAACAAACCGCCGTGCATACCGGCATCGCAGGTCATACGCCAATTCCTGAAGATGGGCAAGCCTCTCTTTTTTGACGAGCTCCGAAACCTGATCCGGCATGGTAGCGGCGATCGTTCCCGGACGGCGGCTGTACCGGAAAGCATGCACTTTGGAGAACCCGAGCTGTTCGACAACGGAACAGGTTCGCAAAAACTGTTCCTCTGTCTCGCCGGGAAATCCGACGATAACATCTGTTGTCAACGCGACATCGGGCACCCGTTCCTGAATCTGAAAACAACGCTGTATAAACGGTTCGCTCATCCAGCGCCTTCGCATATTCCGCAAAACGGTATCATCGCCGCTCTGCATGGAAAGATGAAGATGAGGACACAAAATATTGGTCGGATCAGCAATCTGTTCAATCAGCAAATCGGAAACTTCAACGGCTTCCAGACTCCCCAAACGCAATCGGAAGAGCCCTTCCCTTTCCTCAGAATCCGCCTGCCGTGTTTTCATAATTCTGTCAACAAGCGTCGCAAGATTGATTTTACGGTCCGGAGAAATGTCAACACCATAATGTCCAAGATGAATCCCGGTCAGAATAATTTCCCGGAACCGGTTACGGACCAGACAGGAAATCTCCGCCAGGATTTCCCCGACCGGCCGGCTCAACAAATAAGGTCGGACTTTTGGAATAAGGCAATAAGAGCATCCGACCTGGCAACCGTCCTGAATTTTGACATAGGCCCGATGCCGTTCTCCAAAATCGTGAATTCCCGTCGGAATAAAAGACAGTCCACGGCGACGCAAAAAAGGAACCAGCTCCCGTTTGTCCGGAACAACTTCGGAAACATGGGGAATCCGAACCACCTGTTCGGTCGCGGAAGCGGCGTAACACCCTAAAACAACAATTTCCGCGTTCGGAAACAGCTTGGCGTAATGAGCGATCAATTTTCGGCTTTTGGCGTCACTTTCCGCAGTTACGCTACAGGTGTTGATCAGCACCAGACTGACCTTTTCTCTTTCTGGCCCGTTTCCGTTTTCTTCGTCAAATTCCCGGTACCCGTTTGCCAGAAACGCCGTTCTCAGAAATTGCGTTTCATACTGATTCACTTTGCACCCAAGAGAGGCCGCTTTAAACCATTTTATCATTATATTCCAAACCTTCCGGTACCTGAAATAAAAACTTTTTGATATTATTGCCGTTTTGTTTCGTCATAGCGCTACGGAACTTCGTATCAATTGATGGAGGGGATTGCCGGCAACGCTGTTTTCTGCTTATTATATCCAGGAAAACCGTTTCGCAAACAGGCACAAAATAACCGGGCCAACTCGCGCCGTTTATTTTTATGGTTCAAATTTGAAAACAGAACCATGCAGTTACAATCATTACAACCGGTATATTTATGTCATAGAAATATAAAAACAATATAAAAAGTCAAAAAACGGGGCGGATCATTTTACCCTGATATAATAAATGTCCGATATTGTTTGATACGGGGGATTAGATTCCTGTTGAAACTCGGTTGACTCTTACCGTCAGGCAAATTTCAATTCAGTAAAAAATTCTTTGCCGGGACCGCGGGGTTCCTAAACCAAAGGTAACAGAACCGTCGACAGGAAAACTTCCCGGTACAGAAAAGAAATAACAATCGGGGTAAAAGCGATAAACAGAAAAATTTCTGCAAAATATAACGAAAAATTTTTTGAATCACGGAAAAACCTCTTTTCTCATCTGAGGAAATTTGTTATTCTTTGCCAGGAAAAGAATCGGATACGAAAACGATTTTCGTAAAATGTTTTTCGGAAATGCCAAAGGAAACGAGCATGGAAGAGTTAGTAACGGCAACAGCAGGTTTGAATGAAATTGATCGGATTTGGGCTCAATATAAAAACGATCCATCAAATATTGCGTTGAGAAATCATCTGATTGAACGATACATGCCGATTGTTCGTCATCGCGCCGAACGAATTCGTCCTAAACTGCCGGATGAAATCGAGCTGGATGATCTTATCTCCGCCGGGACATTCGGACTGATTGACGCGATCAATGCCTATGATCCGGGTCGCGGTATTAAATTTGAGACTTTTTGTGTTCCCCGGGTTCAGGGAGCCATGGTTGATGAACTGCGTTCCATGGACTGGGTTCCGCGAATGGTTCGTTCCAAGGCGACTAAACTGAACGAAGCGTATAAAGTGCTGGAGGGGCAGTACGGTCGTCGGCCATCCGAAGAGGAACTGGCGAAATTTCTGGAGCTTCCGGTTGACGAAGTGCGCAAAACGATGACGGACACCTGCCGGGTCAATATAACGAGCTTGGATAAAAAATGGCAGGATCATTCCGGCGAGAACGACATCACCGAGATGGAAATCCTTGCCGACAAACGGAGCGAGGCTCCCGCCGACCGGCTTGAGCGCACGGAACTGATTCGGGCCTGTACCAGAGG
>Ga0079305_1000989_pt1 | contig 45272 bp, 43 predicted proteins | sample LMS_cellobiose_e_FD_79183 | JGI IMG/M metagenome (GOLD analysis project Ga0079305, IMG submission 79183) | Rumen-fistulated moose microbial communities from Alaska, USA - LMS_cellobiose_enrichment | ecosystem: Host-associated > Mammals > Digestive system > Stomach > Rumen fluid ... | reverse complement strand
GCATTTGAAAAATACGCTTATTTATTTTTGCGTCGTTCTGTGATAAATTTAAATAAACGGGGAGTTTCCGAAAAAATCCCCGTCTTTTCAGACAAAAGGGAGGTTTTGTCTCATGCTGTCTTTCGTAAATGATTATTCCGAGGGCGCCCACGAGAGCATCTTAAAACGCCTTGTCGAAACAAATATGGAAAAGCTGCCCGGGTACGGCGCCGATATATACTGCGAAAGCGCGAAGAAAAAGATCCTCAGCGCCTGCGCGCTAAGTAATGGCGATGTGTTCCTCCTTGTCGGGGGCACGCAGACGAACAGGATCGTCATATCTTCGATGCTGTCGTCATATCAGGGCGTGATCGCGGCGACATCCGGGCATATCAGCACACACGAGGCGGGTGCGATCGAAAATTCGGGACACAAGGTGCTTGAGATCGCGCACGAAAACGGAAAATTATCGGCGCCAGTGGTGAAAGCCTTTCTCGAAAACTTCTACGCCGACGAAAATCACGAACACATGGTCTTCCCAGGGATGGTGTTCATCTCCCTCCCGACGGAGTACGGCACCCTTTACAGCAAAGGCGAGCTTTCAGAGCTTTATTCCGTGTGCAAAGATTATTCGATCCCGCTTTATATCGACGGCGCGCGGTTGGGCTATGCCCTTGCAAGCGACGAATGCGACCTGGCGCTTCCGGATGTGGCCGATTTGTGCGATGTGTTCTATATCGGCGGCACAAAGGTCGGCGCATTCTGCGGAGAGGCGGTCGTTTTCACCAAAAACAACGCCCCCGCGCACTTTATGACCGTCGTCAAGGCCAACGGCGCGCTTTTGGCAAAGGGGCGGCTTCTGGGGATACAGTTCGACACGCTGTTCTCGGACGATCTGTATCTCAAAATAAGCCGGAACGCCATCGAAACCGCCAAAACGCTGCGATGCGCGTTAAAAGAAAAGGGATACCGGTTCTTTATCGACTCGCCGACGAACCAGCTTTTCGTCATCCTCGACAACAAAAAGATGCGCGCGCTTTCGGAAAGCGTCGCCTTCGGCTTTTGGGAAAAATTCGACGGGGACAACACCGTCGTCCGCTTTGCGACCGACTGGGCGACCGACCCGAAAGACGTCGAAAAGCTGATCTCGATCTTATAGGGTTTTAAAGTTTTTGAGCTTCACACCGGTTTATTTCAGGCGTTTTCGGCCTTGTGCACATTTATTTTAAACGCCTTTGGCCTTACACGCATTTATTTTAAGATCTCTGCCCGAGATAAAAGGTTTCAACGATTTATGTGAATGAAAATACATGTCTAAATATTTCGTCTTGCTGATAATTTAGAAACGGAAAGATCATGGTGCCAGATATGAACATAAAAAAAACGAAACAATATTATCATCAGCTGACAAACGAGGATATCTGCGACTGTGCCTATTGCCGGAACTATGTCAAAGAGATCCGGTCTTCATATACGGATCTTGCGGATTATCTGGGTGACTTGGGAATAGACATCGAAAAACCTTTCGAAGCCGTTCCCGTTGGACCGGAAAACGGAATCATGTTCTACAGTGGGGTTCAGTATGTTGTTATGGGCTCAGCTGATGATTTCAAAGAGACTTCAATTGGAGACGTCAGCATGTTTATCACGGACTCACATCCTATGACGGATATACAAGAGAACCATTTCATGATAGAGATTTCGCCAATATATTTGAAATGGAACGGAGAACGGTAGATCCCGATTTGTCGGATAACTGGCACCATCTGTTTGGGCTTACGTGCAATCACAGCATTTATATTTATACATATCACCTTTTGTGTAGGACGGAAACATTTTAAACGCAAAAGCGGCGGACGATATCGTCCGCCGCTCTTTTATCCACATATCCTCTTATTTCTCCGCCTGGTCCTTTATAAGGTCGCGGATCTCAGACAAAAGCTCTTCGCTTTTCGTCGGAGCGGGCGGCGCAGCCGGCGCCTCTTCCTTTTTCTTGTTGAGTTTGTTGATTCCTTTGACCAAGAGGAATATACAGAACGCAATAATTACGAAATCTATTATGTTCTGTATAAACATTCCGTAAGCAAGTACGACCGCTTCGCTCTCTCCGACGGCTTCGCGCAGCGTCACCGCAAGGCTTGCCACGTCTTTCCCGCCTATGATTACGCCGATGACCGGCATTATTATGTCGCTTACAAGCGACGACACGATCTTTCCGAAAGCGCCGCCGATGATGACGCCGACAGCAAGGTCAACGACGTTGCCGCGAAGGGCAAACTCTTTGAATTCTTTCATCATTTTTTTCATCCTGCGATCCTCCTAAAGCTTAAATATATAATGAATTTTATTTTATCGCCTCTATTTTCTCAAGTCCGCCCATATAAGGACGCAGCGCCTTCGGCACGGTGACCGACCCGTCGGCGTTCTGATACGTCTCGAGGATGCACGCGACCGTCCTTCCGACGGCCAGCCCCGACCCGTTCAGCGTATGGCACAGCCGCGGCTTTGCACCGACGGCGGCCTTGCATTTTATGTTCGCGCGCCTCGCCTGGAAATCCTCGAAATTCGAGCAGGACGATATCTCGACATACTTTCCGTATGACGGCATGTACACCTCGATATCATACGTGCACGCGGACGAAAAGCCCATATCGCCCGTGCACAGCGCCACCACCCTATACGGAAGCTCCAGCCCGGAAAGAAGCCCCTCCGCCTCTCTCGTCAGGCTTTCAAGCTCGTCGTACGACGTCTCTGGCGATGTGAACTTGACAAGCTCGACCTTGTTGAACTGGTGCTGCCTTATAAGCCCGCGCGTGTCGCGGCCGGCGCTGCCCGCCTCCGCACGGAAGCACGCCGAATACGCGCAGAACCATATCGGAAGGTCCTTTTCGTCGATTATATCGTCTCTGTAAAAATTGGTCACCGGCACCTCCGCCGTCGGGATGAGGTAATAGTCCATCCCCTCAAGTTTGAACATATCCTCCGCGAATTTGGGAAGCTGCCCCGTGCCGCGCATCGACGCGCTGTTCGCCATGAACGGCGGGAATATCTCTGTGTAGCCGTTTTTTACGTGCGTATCGAGAAAGTAGTTTATGACCGCCCTTTCAAGCCGCGCTCCTGCGCCCTTGTAAAAGTGAAAGCGCGCCCCCGTCACCTTTGCCGCGGCCGCAGGGTCGAGTATGCCGAGCTCTTCGCCGATGTCCCAGTGGGCCTTCGGCTCGAAATCAAAGCTGCGGACCTCGCCCCATCTTCTTATCTCGACGTTGTCGTCGCTGTCCTTCCCGACGGGCACCTTGTCCGCGGGCATGTTCGGTATCCCTAGAAGGATGCTGCGGCTTTCCTCCTCTATCTGCGCGACCTCTGCGTCGAACGCGCGGATCTCCTCCGACATCTTTTTCATGTCCGCGAAAAGGGCCGACACGTCCTCGCCCTTCTTTTTCATCTCGGGCACGCTTTTCGAGATCCTGTTCTGCTCGGCCTTCATGCTTTCGGCCTTATACAATATGTCGCGGCGCTTTACGTCAAGCGCGACGATCCTGTCTATCTCCTCGTCATAGCTCTTCCCGCGAAGGGCCACCTTTTTCTTTACTCTTTCCGGATCCTCGCGGACCGTTTTGATATCAAGCATTTTTTAAATCCCCCTGTATCTTGTGCGCGCGCCCGTTTTTTTACGAAAGCGCGTCTTTTATTTTCCCGTATTCTTCAAGCGCGTCGCCCGCAAGGACCGATTCCGCCGAAAGTTCCTCCATCTTCTCTAATATCTCCCGCGCTTTTGCCTTTTCCTTTCCTGAATAGGCCTTTTCAAGCTGCCAAAGCATGTCATATGCAGAAAAGATCTTCTCTTTTTCGGCCTTCTCGTCCTTCGCTTCCTCTTCCTTGCTTGAAAGCGCCGCCTCAAGCGCCGCGATGCGCATTTCAAAAACGGCCGCGTCGCCCTCCATCTCGGAGATCGCTTCCTTCTGGCTTTCGAGAAGCGCCTGCAGCTCGTCGTTCCGGCGCGCGGCGTTTTCCGCAAGCTCCGCGCTTGAATGGATCTGCTGACGTATGCTTTCAAGCTGGCTGTTCGAGCGCACCTGCGACATATACGACAAAAGTATCAGGACAAACGCCACCGAAAAAAGCGCGACGATGTAAACCCAAAGAAAATTCCGCCCGCGCTTGGGCTTTTTCCCCGCGACCTTTGTATCTTCCGCCGGCACAACCGCGCCCTTTTCCGTATCGGGCGGCTTTTCAGGCGACGTGCCGGATATATAATCGTTTTCCTTTTTGATTTCCTCGTTCATTAAAGCTCGCGCCCCCGATCACCTGTCAGAGCAAAGGCGCTTTATCAGCGTGTCAAGATCGTCGTTTCCGTAATATTCTATCTCGATCCTGCCCTTTTTGCGCCCCTCGACTATTTTTACCTTTCTCCCGAGATGCGATTCTATCTTTTTTTCGACCTCCGCGAGATAATCGACCTCGACCTGCGCCGCAGCTTTCTTCTTTGTCTCTTTTTTCGAAGACATCCGCTTTGCAAGGCTTTCCGCCTGCCTGACGCTCATCCCCGACTGCGCCATCCTGCGCGCCAGCTCGACGTGCCTGTCCCTGTCCTCTATCGCGAGGATCGCGCGCGCGTGCCCCGCCGATATCTTTCCCTCGGAGATCATGTCGCGCACCTCTTCCGGAAGGGACAAAAGCCGCATCGCGTTCGCGACCGCCGGGCGCGATTTGCCGACGTTTTGCGCCGCCTCCTCCTGGGTCAGACCGTAATCCTCGATAAGCGTCCTGTACCCCTCCGCCTCTTCTATCGGGTCAAGGTCCTGCCTCTGCAGGTTCTCGATAAGCGCAAGCTCGGATGCGCGGCGATCGTCCGCCTCTATCAGGACCGCCGGGATCTCTGAAAGGCCCGCCATGCGCGCCGCACGCCATCTCCTCTCTCCCGCGATTATCTGATAATACCCCGACGACAGCCTTCTGACCGCGATCGGGGTTATCACCCCGTTTTTTGCGATGCTGTCCGCAAGCTCGGACAAGGCCTGCTCGTCAAATCTGCGCCGCGGCTGCGCGGCGTTCGGTTCTATCATAGACACAGGGATCGTCAGCGAAGAAGGCGCCGCATCCCCCGCCGGCGCGTCTCCTAAAAGGGCCGAAAGTCCCCGCCCAAGTCCTTTTGTCGCCATATTTCACCCGTACCTTTCTGTCTTTTATCCGCCGTTTTTCCTCAAAAACAAATCTGCAAGCTCGGTGTACGCCTCCGCCCCGCGCGAGAGCCTGTCATACGCGATGATCGGCTTGCCGTGGCTGGGCGCCTCGGAAAGGCGCACGTTCCTCGGTATCACGACGGGATACACCTGACTTCCGAAATGCTTTTTTATCTCGTCCGCCACCTGAAGGGTGAGGTTCGTCCTTCCGTCGTACATCGTCATCAGGACCCCCTCGATCTCAAGCTGCGGATTTATCGCGCGTTTCACCGCGCGCACCGTCATCATAAGCTGGGAAAGCCCCTCCAGCGCGTAGTATTCGCACTGAAGCGGGATTATCATCGTGTCCGCCGCGGCGAACGCGTTCAGCGTCAAAAGGCCGAGCGACGGCGGGCAGTCGATAAAAATGAAATCGTAATCGCCGCGGATCTTACAAAGCGCGTCTCTCAAAAGATATTCCCTGTTTTCAAGCCCGACGATCTCGATCTCCGCCGCGGCAAGATTTATATGCGAGGGGATCACGTCGCAAAACGGCGTTTTATGTATCGCCCTTTCCGGCGCGACGCCGCGCACGATCACGTCATACACGCTGACGCCGGGGGCCGTGTGGTCGACCCCGACCCCGGATGTGGCGTTGCCCTGCGGGTCAAAGTCGCATAAAAGCACCCTTTTCCCCTTTTTCGCGACGCACGCCGACAGGTTGACCGCCGTCGTCGTCTTCCCGACACCGCCCTTTTGGTTTGTCACTGCTATGATCTTCGACATGGCGCCCCCCTTGAAATGCGGTTTTCTTGCGAAAATGTCATTTTATTCGCGCTTTTAGCTGCTTTTTATTATATACCAGCTTCCATTCCTTTTCAACAGCAAAACCCCTGTTTCACGTGAAACATGTCCCGTCAAGCATAGAGGACAGGGCCCGCCGTGTCTTTCGACGGGCCCTGTCCTCTCTCTGTGGGGGGGTTATATAAAGCACCAAAAATAGGAGGAATATTATCTTTCGACGCTTTCTGGAATTTTCAGGCTTTTCTTCGTGTTTCACGTGAAACAGGGCGCGCTAAACCGCCCCGCGCTTCGCGATCCTCGGGATCCTTATAGAAAATATTATCTCGTCGATGCTTTCGCTTTTCTGTATCTGCGCGGGGACGCCCGCCCTCTGCATCGTCGCGACAGCGCTGTCTATCGTGTTGACAAACAGGCGTATGTCGCGCACCTTTCCCTTGACGCGCCCGTGCTTTTCGACGGCCTTTCTGTCTCCCTCACGAAGACGCGATTCTATGTAATCCTCCGTCTGTATAACGTTGAGCCCCCGCGACACGATATGCCGAAGCGCGTCCATCTTCCCCTCGTCGCCTGGTATCCTCAAAAGGGCACGCGCGTGCCTCTCACTGAGGGCCTCCTTCCGTATCATATCGATCGCCTCCGGCGGAAGGCGCAGTATCCTCAGCTTGTTCGCGACCGCCGACTGCGTCTTCCCGACGCGCTCGGCCGCCTCCTCTTGGGTAAGGTCGAATACGTCGATAAGCCTTTTATAGCCCATCGCCTCCTCGAAAAAGTCGAGGTCGCGCCTCTGCAGGTTCTCGATAAGCGCCATCTCCGACGACGTCCCCTCGTCGGCCTCGATGACCATGCACGGCACCTCTTTTATCCCGGCAAGCTTCGCTGCGCGAAGGCGCCTCTCCCCGGCGATAAGCTCGTATGACGGGCCGACCTTTCTGACCGTCAGCGGATTTATCACCCCGTACCGGCGTATGCTCTCCGCAAGCCCGAACAGGGCCTCTGCGTCAAAAATGCGGCGCGGCTGACCGGGATTGACCGATATCATCGACGGCCGCAGGTTCTTTATCCTGCCCTGCGCCGCCGCGCGCGCACTATTTTGAATTTCCAACGGCATGTCCTCACCCCGCTTTCTTTTTCTATATATTACCATTATTTGCCAAATAATAAAAGCTTTTTCGTGCGACAATCGCCGACATATTCGGGGCGAAATTTTTGTTAAATTGTTTTTCTCTGTTGAAAAGCGCGGATAAACGCGAAAAATCTCTTCACGGGCGCGCAAATTAAAGACGGATTTAGAAAAATCGGCGTCCGCGGGCCAAAAAGCCGGCGCCGGCGGGTTAAAAAACCGGAGACTTAAGATCAAAAAAGCTCCGGAAACATTTTGATGTTTCCGGAGCTTTGCGGTTTTTATTCTTTTTTCGACCGTTTTTCCTTCATATATCTGTAAAATTCCTCGAGGATCATCCCCGACGCGTCGTCCTTCTGCACTATCCCATAGCTTTTGAATGCGGAGTAAATCTCCTTCCCCTCGATAAGCATATGGTTTCGTATATACGCCCCCACGCCGAAGTGATAATCGGAAAGGTCGTATATATCGCAGCTCAAAAATTCATCCATATCTTCATCGGAAAAAAGCTTTTCTATCTCAGGAAAGATTTTCCTCATTTCATTAATCAGATCCATACAATCACCTTTGTTTATATATTAACGCATTTTGTTCGAAAAAGCAAATGATTTATGTGTATTTACAAAGGTTTAGTTTGTCGAAAGTGAGTGATTATGCGCATATACTTATATATGGTGATCAAAATGCAATTGAAACACAATGCCCTTTGGATAAAACTCGGGCTTAATATCGCCTATTATCGCAAAGAGCGCGGACTCACCCAGCAGTCCTTGGCTGAAATGAGCAATATAAGCAGAAATTATCTTCAGAGGATCGAGGGCGGGGGCAGCGCCTCCGTCGAAACATTCATGTCCGTCGCAGACGCGCTGGACATCCCCCTCTGCAAGATATTCGAGTTTCGCGACTGAAACAGCGCGCCTTTCAAGAAAAAAGCCGCGCGCATGTATATACGACTTCGTTTTTGATCCCGCGCCGCCGGGGTGCAGAACGCTTTTCCTTAAAGGAAAAGCGTTTTTTTGCGCCTTTCCATCAAAAACTTCGCCGTTATGATATATTTTAGCGAATAATTCGCTAAAAATCAATGATGAATTGCCCGCTATTATACCCTTATATATGGGGTGAAGCTTTTATGTACGCTCGAATAAGGGATCTTAGAGAGGACCGGGATATGACCCAGGCTCAAATCGCGGAATATTTAAACTGCAGTCAGCGGGTTTACAGCAATTATGAACGCGGAGACATAGATATCCCGACTCATGTTCTTATAAAGCTTGCCGTTTTTTACGACACCAGCGTCGACTATCTTCTCAATCTGACAGATGAAACTTCGCCTTATACAAGAAAAAAGCCCCCTTTAGGACGGTAATCCTTTCCTTCTCCTTCTATATTGCATCAAAACGAAAACCCGCTTTACAGCGGGTTTTTTTGTATCTTGTCGAATCTTCTCGGGTATTTTTTGTCCGTTTCCGACATCTTTTCGATCTCGATCACGCGGTTTTTTATGCCGAGGCTCGGCAGCATGTATTCGTGCTCTGCCTTGACTTCCCCTCCAAGGGTTTTTATCGCGCTTTGCGCGCTTTCGACCTCGGGCGCGCTTAAACCGCTTTTCATCGCGAGAAAAACGCCGCCTTTTTTTATAAACGGCATCGATATCTCGCAAAGGACCGGCATCGCCGCGACGGCGCGCGACAGCGCGGCGTCGAACCTTTCGCGAAAATCCCTGTCGTGCGCCTTGTCCTCAGCGCGCGCATGCACGACGTCGACGTTTTTTATCCCGAGCTTTTCGCACGCTTCCTTTATAAATTCCGTTCTCTTTTTAAGACTGTCGAGGAGAACGACCCTTTCGCACTCTCCCAGAACCGCCGCCGGAACCCCGGGAAATCCCGCCCCGCTGCCGATGTCGATGACGTCTTCTCCAGAAAGATCGGCGAATCTCAATATGGCCGCGCTGTCCGCGATGTGCTTTATCACAGCCTCATCCTCGTCTGTTATCGCGGTCAGATTCATTACCTTGTTCCTTTCAAGGACCAGCGCGAGGTAATTTTCAAGTATCTCCGCCTGCTCTTCTTTGCAGGGGATTTCGAGCGCCCCAAGGGCGGACATGATCTTATCCTTCATCATCATCTTTCGCCCCCCGCCTTTTATGCCCGAGATACACCATCAGCGCCGTTATGTCGGCCGGCGACACGCCCGATATCCTCGACGCTTTGCCGAGGTTTTCGGGCCTTGATTCCGAAAGCTTCTGCCGCGCTTCGATCCTGATCGTCGCGATAGAGGAGTAGTCTATCCCCTCGGGGATCTTTCGCCCCTCAAGTTTCTTGAATTTTTCGACCTCTCGAAGCTGTTTTTCTATATATCCCTCGTATTTTACCGCGATCTCGACCTGCTCGCGCACCTCTTTAGGAAGCTCTTTCCTCTCTTCGTCGAACGGCGCGAGGTCGTCATAGGATATCCCCGGCCTTCTCAAAAGCTCTCCGATCGATGCGCCCGTCGACAGCGGCGCGCTGCCGCGCTCTTCGAGAAAGGTGCGCAGCGCATCCGTCGGCGCTAAATGCGATGAGAAAAGGCGCTTCTCCTCCTCCTTCGCAAGGGCGTACTTTTCGCGCATTTTGCGATACGTCTCCTCGCTAACAAGCCCCGCTTCCCGCCCCTTTTCCATAAGACGCAGGTCCGCGTTGTCCTGCCTCAATATAAGCCGGTATTCCGACCGCGACGTCATCATCCTGTACGGTTCGTTCGTGCCCTTTGTCACGATATCGTCGATAAGCGTGCCGATGTACCCCTCGGACCTGTCGATCACGATAGGGGGCTTCCCCTCTATCTTGCGCGCGGCGTTTATCCCCGCGACAAGGCCCTGGGCCGCGGCCTCTTCGTATCCGCTCGTCCCGCAGAACTGCCCCGCGCCGAAAAGTCCGCTTATCGCCTTTATTTCAAGCGTCTGCAAAAGCGCCGTCGGATCGATGCAGTCGTATTCGATCGCATACGCAGGGCGCATGATCTGCGCGTTTTCAAGGCCGGGCACCGTCCTTAACATCCTCTCCTGAACATCAAGCGGCAGCGACGACGACATCCCCTGAACGTACATCTCCTTCGTGTTCTCGCCCATCGGCTCTATGAAAAGCTGATGCCGCTCCTTCTCGGGGAATCTCATCACCTTATCCTCGATCGACGGGCAGTATCTCGGCCCGACCCCCTCGATCTCGCCGCCGTAAAGGGGCGACCTGTCAAGATTCTCCCTTATTATCCGGTGCGTTTCACTGTTTGTATATGTAAGATAGCACGACACGCGGTTTTCCGGTTTCTCTTTTGTCGAGAATGAGAACGGCGGCATATCGTCGTCTCCGTCCTGCCTCTCCATCTTGGAAAAATCGATCGTGCGCGCGTTTATCCGCGCGGGCGTGCCCGTCTTGAACCTTCGCATCGGAAGGCCCAGCTCGTCCTTCAGATTCTGCGAAAGGGCCGTCGCCGCGAAAAACCCGTCCGGCCCGCCCTCTGCGGAAAATTCGCCGACGAATACCTTCCCGCGAAGATAGGTCCCCGTCGATATTATTATGCATTTCGCTTTGTAATGCGCCCCGACAGACGTGTAAAGCCCGACCGCTTGCCCGTCCTTCACCTCGATCCGCGTCACTTCGGCCTGGACAAGCTCGAGGTTTTCCTCGCTTTCAAGCGCGTTTTTCATGTATTCCCTGTATCTGACCCTGTCGGCCTGGGCCCTCGGCGAGTGCACAGCCGGCCCCTTGCCGCGGTTGAGCATCCTGTACTGTATGCACGCGCTGTCCGCGGCGCGCGCCATCTCCCCGCCGAGGGCGTCGATCTCCCTCACAAGATTTCCCTTGGCGGTGCCTCCTATCGCCGGGTTGCAGGGCATGTTCCCCACTGCGTCAAGGTTTATCGAAAAGCACACCGTCCTGTGCCCCATCCTCGCGCTTGCAAGCGCCGCTTCTATCCCCGCGTGCCCCGCGCCTATGACCGCGATATCAAATTGTCCCGCTTCAAAGGTCATCTTTTTACCACCTTTTTGATTGCGTTTCGTTATATTTTTCTTGTTTATTCCGATTTGTTTTAAAAATTTTTCACTTCCCGACGCAAAATCTCGAGAAGATCTCTCCGGAGATGTCCGCGGACGCCGTGTCCCCCGTCACCTCGCCCAAAAGGGATACGGCGCGCTCTGCATCCGCGAGGACGGCGTCCGGCGTCATGCCGGATATGGCCGCTCTCATCGCGCTTTCCATCGCATCGGCAGCCGAAGAAAGGGCGGCCGCCTGCCTCTCGTTCGTTATAAGCACGGCCCCGCCGGTCTCCTTTTTGTCCTTAAGTTTATCGTATATCGCTTTCAAAAGCCTGTCTATCCCGTCGCCCGTCTTCGCGGAAACGCGCACGATATCCGCAAAATACGGCGACAGGGCGCTTTCTGGAAAGGCGCTTTCAAGGTCGCTTTTGTTTATCACGGCGACGACCCTTTCCGATGCGTCTTTTTTGACCGACTCTGCAAACTCCATATCCTCTTTCTCAAAAGCTCTCGACCCGTCAAAAACGGCAATGGTCAGCGCAGCGAGCGCGATCTGCCCGCGCGATCTTGACACGCCGATCCTCTCAACTTCATCCAAAGCGTCGCGCATGCCGGCCGTATCGCGAAGAGATATCTTCGTCCCGAAAAGCTCCATCCTCTCCGATACGACGTCGCGCGTCGTGCCCGGTATATCGGTGACGATCGCGCGCTCATCGCCGAGAAGCGCGTTGAAAAGCGACGATTTCCCGGCGTTCACCCTGCCGCATATCGCGACAGGTATCCCCGTTTTCAGAAAATTTCCCCTTTCAAAGCTTCCCGCGAGCGCGCGTATATCGGACAGCCCGCTTTCAAGCGTCTTTCGCATCTTTTCGTAATAAAACGGCTCGATCTCGTCATCCGGATAGTCGACCACCGCGTAAAAATGCGCGATCGTATCGATGATATTTTTCCTTACGGATGATATTTTGTCGTATATCCCGCCGCCCATTGCCGCGAGCGCGTTTCTGACCTCGCTCTCGGTCTCGGCCTCGATCAAGTCGGCGACCGCCTCCGCCGCGGAAAGGTCCATCTTCCCGTTGAGAAACGCCGTTTTCGTGAATTCGCCGGCCTCGGCCTGCCGCGCGCCATGATGTATAAGCGCCCTCATCAAAAGCGCCATGACCTCATGAGAGCCGTGGCAGTAAAATTCGGCCGTGTCCTCGCCCGTGTATGTCGTGGGTCCCGGGAACGCCGCCGCCATGCACCTGTCGATCTCGCCGCCGTCCTTCCCGAAAAGCTTTCCGTATATCATCCTGCCGGGGTTTTTAGAAAGGGGGCCCTTTTCCCCCGCCGGAGAGAACACCCTGTCCGCGATCTCGATCGCGCGGATCCCCGACATGCGCACAACGCCTATCGCCGAGATTCCGCCCCCAGTCGCGATCGCCGCGATCGTGTCTCCGCCTGTGTTCGCGTTTTTCATGGCGCCCTCTTCCCCCTTTTATCCTGATCCCGCTTTTGCGGCGGCGTTTTTGCGCCGCCGTTTAAAGATTCTATCGTCTTTCTCTTTTCTCTCTCAAGTATATCCTTTTCCACCGTCGCAATAAGGCACATATCGCACATGCCCAGTTCGTTTATCGTGATTTTTTCGATCGCGCATTTTTTGTTTTTGTTGTAAATACACAGCTCAAACTCACAATCCATTTTTACACCTCCTCAAATATTGTGCACTTAATTTAAGTGCACATTGAGTAGTGTAACACAAATGTCACTTAAAATATACTTAATTTAAGTGCATTTTCGCGAAGGAGCTGTAATTGATATGAAAAAACAAAAGCATATCAGCATCCGGATCGATGAGGATATTCTGAAAAAGTTCCACTATGTTTCAAAATATGACGGCCGCTCGGCAAGTGGGCAGATCATGTTTTTAATAAACTCATGTATCCGCGAGTTTGAAGATCGTAACGGCAAGATCGACCTTGCCGAGATCGGCGACGGCGCGCGTTCCGTCTAATTTAGACTCGCGCAAGCGGCCGCGGGCGCATCTTTCGCCCGGTTATGCCGTTTGCGCCGCCATTTAAAATCGAAAACAAATAAACGGCGGGCTTTGTGCCCGCCGCTTTTTTACTGCTGTTTTGCCGGTTTCCTGTCGCGGGGGGCGCCGTCTTTCTTCGCGCCCGCAAGCGCCACCACGACCTTCCTGTTCGGTTCCGACCCGACGGAATACGTCGTCACGTTTTTGTTCCCCTGAAGCGCCGAGTGGATTATCCTTCTCTCATACGGATTCATCGGCTCAAGCGTCATGTTCCTCTTATATTTGACGACCTTGTCCGCGATCTTGTTCGCAAGCTTTCTAAGGGCCTCTTCTCTCTTTTCACGATAGCCCTGCGTGTCGAGAACGATGTGATAATACTTTTCCTCGTCCTTGTTCACGACAAGCGACGTTATATACTGCATCGCGTCAAGGGTGTTCCCGCGCCGGCCGATTATCGGGCTCATGTTTTCCCCGATAAGCTCGATATTAAGGGTGTCGTCCTCCCCCTCCTCGATCTTTATCTCGGCGTTCACATCGAACCTTTCGAGAAGCCCCGCGAGGAAATCCCTCGCCTTCTGCTCGGGTCCCTGATCGAACGATACGCGCACCTTTGCCTTTGTGTTTCCTATCCCGAGGAAACCGGTCTTTGGTTTTTCTATGATCTCAACGGTCACTTCGTCCCGCTCTTTTCCTATTTCGGAAAGCGCCGCCTCGATCGCGGCGTCAATCGTGTTTCCGCTTGCTTCGACGCTTTTGATCATGCGTTATCTCCTCCCTCGACACTGTCATCGTCGTCGCTGTTTTCCTCTGCTTCCGGCGAGACCTCCTCTTCCTCCACATCGTCTTCTAAAAGAAGGTCCTCTTCGCTTACCGGCGGCATTTCTTTTACCTTTTTACCGGCGGCCAGCGCCTCTTCCCTTGCCTCTCTCTCAAGGCGCTCTCTCCGCGCCTTTTTCTTGGCAAGTTTTTCCGCTTCCTCTATCTCCGCTTTTTCAAGCTGCTTTACGACATAACTCGTCAGGAAAAATTCCTGCACTATCATGATGACGTTGCCCGCGATCCAGTAAAGTCCGATGCCCGCCGGCATGATAAAGCTGAACCACACCATCATAAGCGGCGTCATGAACGTGATCATCGGGTTTACGTTCTTCACATCGACGCCCGTCACCTTTTTCTGCATTTCCATCGTGACAAAGGTGTACAAAAGCGATGTGATAAGCGTCAAAAGCGGTATCACCCACAGTATATTGAACTGATTCCACTGGGGCGTCTGCGAAAGATTCACCCCGAGGAAGTTGAAGTCGATATCCATTATCGTCGGAGATATCCCTGACACCGCGGCGAAATTTTCGTGTATCCCGCCCGCGATCGGTATCTCGATTATGCGAAGGTTCTTCCCGTCCATCGCGACGCCCACGATATCCGCGATCTTCGATATCTGATCCGCAGACAGGTGCATGATATATGACAGCGGGCGCATGACGACATAGTAAAGTCCGAACATTATCGGAAGGGTTATAAACGTCGGAAGGCAGCTTCCCAGAGGGTTTACCTTCTCCTTCTGATAGAGCTTGCCCAGCTCTTCCTGATATTTTGCCTTGTTGTTCCTGTATTTTTTCTCAAGCGCCTGCATCTTGGGCTGCATCCTCTGCATGCTTATAAGTCCCTTTTTGCCCTTGATGGTCAGCGGCAGGATCAATATCTTCGACAGCAGCGTGAATAATACGATCGCCCAGCCGTACGAACCGACAAACATGTAGATATACTGCAGCGCATATCCGAACGGCACGGTGATGATGTCGAACAAACTACTCATTCTTTATTTCCTCCAGACGGGTTTCTTTCTCTCTTACGGCACGGGATCGTATCCCCCGTGCGTGAACGGGTTGCACCTTAAAAGCCGCCATGCGGCCAAAAGCCCACCCTTGAGCGCGCCATGCTTTTTTATCGCCTCATATGCATATTCCGAACACGTCGGGATATACGGGCACGTCGGCCACGGCTTCGCCTTGGAAAGATATTTCCTGTAAAACGAGATCAAAAATAAAAATACCTTTTTCATGTAAGATCAATCTTCTTTCCAGACCCCGAGTCCGCCGAGGGCTTCCTTAAGCCCCTCTTCGATCTTCTCAAAACGCGCGCTTTTCGCCCTCGCGCGCGCCACGACCACAATGTCGTATCCTATTCCGATGTTTCCGTTCTTCTCACTCAGCCTGTACGCCTCGCGTATGCGGCGCTTGACGCGGTTTCTCTCCACCGCGCAGCCCACCTTCGTCCCGACCGTTATCCCGAGCCTGTTTTCGCCCGCGCCGTTTTTGCGCGCGTATACCGCCAAAAGCGGCCCGACCTTACACCGGCCTTTGGCATAAAGCCGGCGAAAGTCCCTGTTCTTTTTTAACGAAACCGTCGAGAGCATACCTTTCATCCAGACCCCATTGAAAAATTAAGACCGCCTTTCGTCTCCCGGCGGTCTTTCCTTTTTTAGTGAGTAAGCCTTACTCTTCCTCTTGAGCGTCTCCTCGCCAGAACTTTTCTGCCGTTCCTGGTTTTCATTCTTTTTCTAAAGCCATGCTCTTTGCTGCGCTGCCTTTTCTTCGGCTGATAAGTACGAACCATTTCGCTTCACCCCCTCGTGATATTACAAACAATGCGCGGTGCGCATTTTTCGTCAACAATAATGGATATATGCCTTTGCATCTACCCATGTACTCAGTATTATATCTTGTCTTTTTGCGCCGTGTCAACAAAATTTTGCGGCAAACCGCAAAAAAAACAGGGGGAGAAACCTTCTCCCCCCTGCGCTTTTCTCCCTTTTTTACATCGAATGCCCCGGGCAGTGCTCGCAATTTCCGCTGCAGCCGATGATCGGCGTCGGGTCCTTGCCTATCTTTTTATAATAATCCGCGATCGCCGACTTGATCGCCTCTTCCGCCAGGACCGAGCAGTGCACCTTTACCGGCGGCAGCCCGTCAAGCGCCTCGACGACCGCCTTGTTCGTCAGCTTTATCGCGTCCTCTATGGATTTGCCTTTTATAAGCTCCGTCGCCATCGAGCTCGTCGCGACGGCCGCCCCGCACCCGAACGTCTTGAACTTGACGTCGGTGATTATGTCGTCTTTGACCTTGATGTATATCTTCATCACGTCGCCGCATTTGAGGTTGCCGACCTCGCCTACCCCGTCCGCATCCGCTATCTCGCCGACATTCCTCGGGTTTTTGAAATGATCCATCACTTTATCGCTGTACATCGTCATATCTCCTTTGAAAAACTGTCTTTTCCCCTATATTTCCTCGTTCCACATCGGCGACATCGCGCGAAGACGCGCGACTATCCCCGGAAGCTTCGCGATTATATGGTCTATGTCGCTCTCCGTGTTCTGGACGCCGATCGATATCCTCAGCGACCCGTGCACGATCTCATGCGGGATGTGCATCGCCGTCAGCACATGCGACGGATCGAGCGACGCCGTCGAGCAGGCCGACCCCGTCGCCGCGCATATCCCCTCTTCATTCAGAAGCAGGACCATCGACTCGCCCTCGACCCCCTCGATGACAAAGCTTGCCGTCCCCGGAAGGCGGTTTTCCGGATCGCCCGTCAGTCGCGTCTTCTTTATCTCAAGAACGCCTTTTATAAGCTTATCCCGAAGGGCCGCGACCCTCTTCATGTCCTCTTCCATGTTTTCAGCTGCGATCTTCGCCGCCATCCCCATGCCGACGATGCCCGCCGTGTTCTCCGTTCCCGATCTCATGCCTTTTTCCTGCCCGCCGCCAAGGACAAGCGGCAAAAGCCGTATCCCGCGCCTTATATATATCGCGCCGACCCCCTTCGGCCCGCCGAATTTGTGCGCCGACATCGATAAAAGGTCGATCTTCATCTCGTGCACGTCGATCTTCATGTGCCCCGCGGCCTGCACGGCGTCGGTATGGAAGATTATCCCCCGCCCTCTGCAGAACGCGCCGATCTCGGCGATCGGTTCGATCGTGCCGACCTCGTTGTTCGCCGCCATCACCGATATAAGAGCCGTATCCGGCGTCGCCTCATCCGCGATCGCCGAAAGCGACACCCTGCCCTTATCGTCGACCGGCATGTATGTCACGCGGAAGCCCTCTCTCTCAAGCTGCTGCGCCGGGTGCAGTATCGCGTGATGCTCGATCTCGGTCGTTATCATGTGTTTTCTCGTGTTTTTCGGCGCGCACATCACCCCGCGAAGGGCCAGATTGTCCGCCTCGGTCCCGCCGCCGGTGAAAAATATCTCATCCTCGTCCGCCCCGATAAGCGCCGCCACGCGCCTTCTCGCTTCCTCGAGCGCCTCTTTCGCTTCCCCGGCGACGCCGTACATCGCCGACGGATTTCCGTAATGCTCGCAGAAAAACGGGATCATCGCATCAAGCACTGGCTTTAACGTCGGCGTTGTCGCCGCGTTGTCGACATATATGGTCTTTTTCATAATAAAAACACCGTCCCTCGCTTTCCGCCCCAATAATGCGGACCTTTCGCCCCTCCCATTGCAAAGGTGCGGGCCGTAAAGCGCCCCGAGGCTGATGGATCTTCCTCCCTCTCTTTGCCCTTCCGGCGCCGATCTGTTCTTTTCGTGTTATAAATATACACCTTTTTGGTGTGCATTTCAATAGTGATTTTTATTTATTTTATTATATCCCTTATTCCGGGATTTTTTCATCGTTTTGCGCCGTTTTCTCTTCCTTCTCTTTTGCGGCCGCGGCGACGGCCAGCCTGTCGCAGCGGTTGTTGAACTCGTTTTCATCGTGACCCTTTACCCAGATCATCGACACCTCGTGTATATCGAGAATCTCTAAAAGCCTTTCCCAGAGGTCGGCGTTAAGCGCTTTTTCCTTTTTGTTTCTCATCCAGCCGTTTTCGCGCCATTTTTTCGCCCAGCCCTTTTCTATCCCGTCGACGAGGTACTTCGAATCCGAGTAAAGCTCGACAATGCAAGGCTCGCGAAGCGCGCAAAGCCCCTCGATCGCGGCGGTAAGCTCCATCCGGTTGTTCGTCGTATCGGGAAAACCCGCCGAGATCTCGCGCTCGACGCCCTTATATCTCAGTATAACTCCGTAGCCGCCCGCCCCGGGATTTCCGAGGCACGCGCCGTCTGTATATATCTCGACTTTTTTCTTCGCCATGCGGCGCCCCCTTCAAAAACCTGCCGGCAGCCGCGAAAAGATCGCGGCTGCCAGTAAATCGATAAGCCTTTTTTACTCTTCGCTTCCGTTTTCGATGTCCGCGCCGTTTTCAGGCGGCTCCTCGCCGTTGTCCTCCTCCTTCGCCGTCTTCCCGACCGAGATGACCTTGACCCCGTCCGAAAGCCGCATAAGGATGACCCCCTGCGACGCCCTTCCGCATACCCTGATGCTCTCGGCGCCGGTGCGGATGATTATCCCCTCGTTCGTTATGAGAAGCACGTCGTCGCTCATCTCGACGATCTTTATCCCGGAAAGCTTCCCTGTTTTAGCCGTCAGGTTGTGCGCCGTCATGCCGGTGCCGCCGCGGTGGTGCGCGGTGTATTCCTCAGGCTGCGTCAACTTTCCAAATCCGTTTTCGGTCACCGTGAGAAGGTACCCGTCTCTAGTTTCGATCTCGGCCCCGACGACCTTGTCGCCCTTCAAAAGCTTTATCCCGCGCACGCCGGCCGCCTCTCTCCCCATCGGGCGGATCTCTTTCTCGTTGAACCTTATCGCGCGGCCGTTCTCCGTCGCGATAACGATGTTGTCGTCGCCCGACGTCATCCTGACCGCGATCAGATCGTCGTCGTCGTTAAGATTTAGCGCGCGCACGCCCGCGCGCCGCGCCGTGTCGAGCATGTCAAGGCGCATCCTTTTCACCGTGCCCATCCTCGTCGTCAGGACAAGGTATTTGTCCCCGTCGAACTCGCGAACTGGGATCATCGCCGTGACCTTTTCCTCTCCCTCTATCTGGAGAAGGTTTACTATATTCATTCCCTTGGCGGCCCTGCCGCTTTCCGGGACCATGTACCCCTTAAGCTTGTGCACCCTGCCGAGATTGGTAAAGAAGAGGATGTAGTCGTGCGTCGACGCCGTGATAAGGGTTTCGGCAAAATCCTCCTCGCGCGTCGTCATCGCGGAAACGCCCCTTCCGCCGCGCCTTTGCGCGCGGTACGCCGACGCCGGCAGTCTTTTTATATACCCGAATCTCGTCAAGGTGTAGACGCACTCTTCCTCGTCGATCAGGTCCTCGATGTCGATCTCGTCGTCGACGGCGACGATCTCGGTCCTTCTCTCGTCTCCGAATTTGTCCCTTATCGCGCAAAGCTCGGTCTTGACGATGTTCAGCACGGTCTCCTCCGATGCGAGGATCGCGCGAAGCTCCATCACCTTTCCCAGAAGCGCCCTGTATTCCTCCGCGATCTTGTCGCGCTCGATCCCGGTCAGTCTTCCAAGTCTCATATCGACGATCGCCTGCGCCTGTATATCCGACAGGCGGTATTCGCCGTTTTCGACCTGCGCGCTTTCCCCGATGTTCAGGTTTTCAAGCGCGTCCGTCTTGAACGTGCGCGACGTCAGCGCCTCTTTCGCCTCAGGTATGGTCTTCGAATTCCTTATTATGTTGTATATGATGTCGATATTGTCGCACGCAACATGCAGCCCCTCGAGGATGTGGGCCCTTTCCTCTGCTTTGCGAAGGTCGTATCTCGTCCTTCTCTCAACGACGCTCTTCTGGAACGCGATGTAGCTGTCAAGCATCTCCCTTAAACTCATCACGTACGGCTGGTTGTTCGACAGCGCCAGCATGATCGCGGAGAAGGTCTCCTCCATCTGCGTGTATTTGTAAAGCTGATTCAAAACGACCTGCGGGTTCGCGTCGCGCTTTAGCTCGATCACGACGCGCATGCCGTTCCTGTCCGACTCGTCGCGAAGGTCGGATATCCCGTCCACCCTCTTGTCGCGGACAAGGTCGGCGATCGACGTGACAAGCCTCGCTTTGTTTACCATATACGGGATCTCCGTCACCGCGATGCGGTATCTCCCGGAAGATCCGTCCATCTCCTCTATCTCGGCCTTTGCGCGAACGCGCATCTTGCCGCGGCCGGTCGCATATGCCGCGCGGATGCCGGCCTTGCCCATGATCGTGCCGCCGGTCGGAAAGTCCGGCCCTTTTATAAACGCCATGATCTCGTCAAGCGTCGCCTCAGGGTGGTCTATTATATGGCAGGTCGCGTTTATGACCTCTGTCAGGTTGTGCGGCGGGATGTTCGTCGCCATGCCGACGGCGATGCCCGACGACCCGTTCACAAGAAGGTTCGGGAATCTCGACGGCAGGACGACCGGCTCTTTCAGCTTGTCGTCAAAGTTCGGCGCAAAGTCGACCGTCTCTTTCTCTATATCGGTCAGCATCTCAAGCGCCAGCTTGTCCATCCTCGCCTCGGTGTATCTGTACGCCGCCGCCGGATGCCCGTCTATCGATCCGAAGTTGCCGTGCCCGTCGATCAGCGGATAGCGGAGCGAGAAATCCTGCGCAAGCCTGACAAGCGCGTCGTAGACCGCCGCGTCGCCGTGCGGATGGTACCGCCCGAGCACGTTGCCGACCGTCGTCGCCGACTTTCTGTACGCCTTGTCCGGGGTCAGCCCGTCTTCATACATCGCGTAAAGGATGCGCCTGTGCACGGGCTTCAGCCCGTCCCTAACATCGGGAAGCGCCCTTCCGACTATGACCGACATCGCGTAATCTATGTACGATTTCTTCATCTCCCGCTCGAGATCGACCGGAACTATCTTCTGATTTTCAAACTCCAAACTCATTTAACCACCCGTTTTTCCTCTCAGTTGTTATAACTTTCGGTATAAACACCGGAGAATTTTTCTATATGTTTATGCTATATGTCGAGATTTACGACATATTTTGCGTTCTGCTCGATAAATTCCTTCCTCGGTTCGACCTTTTCCCCCATGAGGATCGTGAATATCTCGTCCGCCGCGACCGCATCCTCCATCTCTATTTTCAGGATCGTGCGTATCTCGGGATCCATCGTCGTCTCCCAAAGCTGCTCGGGGTTCATCTCGCCAAGGCCCTTGTACCTCTGCACGTCGCAGTTGTCGCCTGCCTCGGCGATCGCGGGGGCAAGGTCCTTGTCGCTGTACACGTATTTGAGATAATTTTTCCCCTTTGACACCTTGAAAAGCGGCGGCTGTGCGATGTAGATGTGCCCCTCTTCTATAAGCGGGCGCATAAAGCGGAAGAAGAACGTCAAAAGCAGCGTCCTTATGTGGCTTCCGTCGACGTCGGCATCCGCCATCAGTATTATCTTACCATAGCGCAGTTTGTTTATATCGAACTCGTCCCCGATGCCGGCGCCGATGGCCGTGACAAGGGGCATCAGCTTGTCGTTCCCGTAAACCTTGTCAAGCCGCGATTTCTCGACGTTCAGCATCTTCCCCCAAAGCGGAAGCACCGCCTGGAAGCGCCTGTCGCGCCCGTTTATCGCGGACCCGCCCGCACTGTCGCCCTCGACGATGAATATCTCGGTCAGCGCCGTATCCTTCTCCTGGCAGTCGGCAAGCTTTCCCGGAAGGGACGCCGATTCCAGCGCGCTCTTCCTTCTCGTCGCCTCTCTCGCGCGGCGCGCCGCCTCTCTCGCGCGCGACGCGGTTATCGCCTTTTCAAGTATCGCGCGCCCGATCGCGGGATTCTCCTCCAAAAACGTCGAAAGCTTTTCCGTCACCATCGCGTCGACAAGCGTCCTCATCTCGGAATTGCCGAGCTTGGTCTTTGTCTGCCCTTCAAACTGCGCATCGGTAAGCTTTACGCTGATTATCGCGCAAAGCCCCTCTCTCACGTCCTCTCCTGAGAGGTTCTTGTCCGCCTCTTTTATAAGCCCGAACTTCCTTCCGTAGTCGTTCAAGACCTTTGTCAGCGCCGATTTAAAGCCCGTCTCGTGCATGCCGCCCTCGGTCGTGTTTATGTTGTTGGCAAAGGACAGTATCGTCTCGTTATAGCTGTCGTTGTACTGAAGCGCGACCTCCGCCATAGAGTCGCCCTTCTGCCCGGAGACATATATCACCTCCGGATGGATCGCCGTCTTGCTGCGGTTCAAATGCTCGACGAACTGGCGTATCCCGCCCTCGTACAGCATTTTTTTCTCGACCATATCGTCCCCGCGCGTATCGCGAAGCGTGATCGTCACCCCCGCGTTGAGGAACGCCTGCTCGCGAAGGCGATTCAAAAGTATATCGTACTCGAACACCGTTTCGTCGAAGATCTCGGGGTCGGGCTTGAAGGATACGACCGTCCCCGATATGTCGGTATCCCCGACTATGTGAAGCTTCTCCGTCGTCACTCCGCGGCGGAAGCCCATTTTGTATATCTTCCCCTCGTGGTGCACCTCGACCGTCAGCCACTCGGACAGGGCGTTAACGACCGACGCGCCCACCCCGTGCAGGCCGCCCGCCACCTTGTATCCGTCCCCTCCGAACTTGCCGCCCGCGTGCAGCACCGTGAAGACCAGCTCGACCGCCGGGATCCCCTCCTTCTGATGGATCCCGACCGGGATCCCTCGTCCGTTGTCCCAGACGGTGATGATGTCGCCCGCGCTTATCTCGACCTCGATATGCGTGCAGTATCCTGCAAGCGCCTCGTCGATCGAGTTGTCGACTATCTCATACACCAGATGGTGCAGGCCCCTCGCCGACGTCGAACCGATGTACATGCCCGGCCTTTTCCTGACCGCCTCCAGCCCCTCAAGCACCTGGATCTGGCTTTCGTCATACACGCTCGTCACGGTCGTGTCCATTGTTTCTTCGTTGTCTAGTGTGTTGTCGAAATTCTCGCTCATAGCTGATTTATATCCTTTCCTGGCGAAACGGGCGTGTTTTTAAAAGGTCGCCCGCCGCCGGTTTTTCTCTTTCGTATATCAAAACGCCTGTTTATAAAAGGTTTCCTAGTATCACGTTCCCTTCAGCGCGCTTTTTAAGCGTCGCCGAGGATATCTGCGATATATACACCCTCGTCTTGCCCCCTGCGCTGCATATCACGCACGATTTGGGGATGTCGTCGCTCACGTTTACGACCTGCTTTTTCTTTTCCGCGCTCGAGAGAAAGCTGCGCGTCCTTTTCGATACGGAGACCGTGTCAAGGTCGAATATCCCGACGATCTCCGAAAACGGGACCTCAACATCCCGCCCCAAATGAAGGTACATCTGTCTTTCCCCTTCCTCTATCTATATCCCGCCGGCGCATTCCTCGTATATAAGCGCGCCGTTTTTTATCTCAAACCTCTTCCCGCGGACGATCTTTGACATCTTTTCCTTCTCCGTCCCCGTTATTATGACCTGTCCGCCGTCGATCCTGTTTAAAACAAAGCTTTGCCGCATCTCGTCAAGCTCGGATAAAACGTCGTCGAGAAGCAGGATCGGGTATTCCTTCGCATCGTCGAAGAACACCTCTCTCTCCGCAAGCTTCAGCGCCAGCGCCGCCGTCCTGATCTGTCCCTGTGACGCGAACGCGCGCGCGTCGCGCCCGTCGATCTCGATCATAAGATCGTCTTTATGCACTCCGGACAGGCACGACCTCGTCGCGATCTCGGCGTTCTTGTGCGAAAGATAATGCTCTAAAAGCTCGCCCTCCGTCTTCTTTACGTCGAACGGGTCCGTCACCGTGCTGACCGTTTTGTATTTGACGGTCATCCTCTCTCTCCCGCCGGAGATCTCAAAATACGCCTCTCCCGCGCGCTTTTCCGCCTCTATACAGAACGAGGCCCTGTATTTTATCATCGCCGCCGCGACGCGCGCCATCGCGAACGAAAATTCGTCCAGCACCGACAAAAGATCCGGCTTTTCCTCGCTGTCTTTCAGTATCCTCGTCTTGTGCGTGTAAAGCCTCTGATACTCGCTTAGATATCTATAGTACATCGGGCGAAGCTGCACGATCGCCGTGTTTAAAAACCTTCTCCTCAGCGCCGGCCCGCCCTTTATTATCTCAAGGTCGTCCGGCGAGAAAAGCACCGTTCTGACAAGCCCGAGATACTGCTCGTTCTTTTTTATTCTGACTCCGTTCACCTCGACGCTGACGCGCGAATTTCTCGGCACCCTCGCCGATATCGAAAGCTCTCTCCCGTTTGAGATCACCTTCGCGCCGATCTCGGCGCCGTCGTCAAAAAGCCTTATCACGTCCTTCTGCGAATTCGACCTTATCGGCCTCATCGCGGAGAGGAAGAACACCGCCTCGAGAAGATTTGTCTTCCCCTGCGCATTCTCCCCGTATATGACGTTGACGCCGGGCGAGAAAGCGATGTCGCAGGCGCTGTAATTCCTGAACGATGAAAGGCTAAGCTCTTCTATCCTCATTTCCCCGTCACCCGTATGATGTGCCCGGAGATCTCCGCGCTGTCCCCCGGGTAAAGCTTCCTGCCCCTTAAAACGCACACCTCTCCGTTTACAAGCACATCGCCGTTTTTGATCCTCTCTTTCGCTTCTCCCCCGGATTGGCACTCGGCTGCGAATTTCAAAAGTGCGTCAAGCTTTATGTATTCCGTTGTTATCGCAATGTCGACCGCTTTTTTATCCATATATCATTCCGCCCTCAAGCGCACCGGAAGAACGAGGTATAAGAATCCGTCCCCTTCGGAAGGCTTTATGACGCACGGCGCAAGACTTCCGCCCATTTCCAGCACGACCTCGCCCTCGGGACACGCCCTGAGCGCATCGAGAAGATACCTGTTGTTGAACCCGATCTCAAACGGCTCGCCCCCGCCGGAAAGGCGGCACTCGTCGTAAGATTTGCCGATCGCCGTTATACATGAAAACTTTACGTTGTCCGTCTCGAAAAGGCACCTTACCGGGCTTTTCAGCTTTTCGCTTATGATAAGCGAAACCCTCTCCACCGCCGAGACAAGGTTCTTCGCGTCGGCCTTGTATATCATCGTCGTCTTTTCCGGTATCGCCGTCTCGTAATTAAGGAAGTCGCCCTCCAAAAGCCGCGATATGACGACGATCCCATCTATCTCGAACATTATGTGCTTTTTGTCCGGGTGGATGTTCAGTATATCCTCGCTCTCGTCGAGGATCCTCTCGATCTCCCTCAGCGCATCCGACGGCACGACGAACCTGTAGTCTTCCGTGTCGGCCGTGCGCGCGATCTTTTCGCGCCTTAACGCCAGCCTGTACCCGTCGACTGCGACCATCGTTATCGTATCGCCCGTTATCTCGAAAAGCGCGCCCGTGTGAATCGGCTTGTTTTCGTTCTCGCTCACCGCGAATATCGTCTTCGATATCATGCTTTTCAGTATCTTATTCGATATCCCGATGTTTTTCGACGCGTCGACCTTCGGCAGCTCCGGAAAATCCTGCGCGGGGATACCGATAAGGTTGAATTCGCTCATCGCGCATTTTATCGTCACCATCATATTCTCATCCGTTGAAAACGAGACGACGTCATCCGGAAGTTTTCTCACGATATCTGAAAATATCCTCGCATTCAAAACGACCGCGCCTTCCTCGTTCACCTTCGCCCCGATCGTGCACTCGATCCCGGTTTTCAGGTTATATCCGCATATCGTCACATGTTCTCCCGCACGTATCAAAAGCCCCTCAAGCGCCGCGATCGTGCTTTTCGAAGATACCGCCCTTCCGCAAACCGATACCGCATCCAAAAGGATTGCCTTTTCACATGAAAACTTCATTTTCGTCAGTCCTTTTTATCATAATATGATTTATATATGAATATATATATTGTTTAAAATATAAGTAGTAGTAATAGAAATGTTGATTGTGTGGAAATGTTTTTTCACGCCTTGTTTTACAGGCGAAAATTGTCAAAAGCTGTCTGTGGAAAAAAACGATATTTCAACAGGCGTTGAAATGAAAATCGGGTTTTTAACACCGGGGTTTTCATTTTACACAGAAAATTGTGGAAAAAATTATTTTTCCCTGACGCTTTTTTTGACGTCGTTCACGCTGTTTTTAAGGTTTTCGTCCCTCGCGATCTCGCTTTCGATCTTGTTTATCGAATACAGCACCGTCGAATGGTCCCTTCCGAATGTCTTGCCGATATCCGGCAGCGACAGGTCGGTCATCTCCCTTACGAGGAACATCGCGATCTGCCTCGGTACGACCGCCTCTTTCGCGCGGCTGTTTCCGGTTATCTTGTCCTTTGTTATCCCGTAAAACTCGGACACGGTGCTTATTATAAGGTCCGGCGTCGGATGAAGGCCGGGGTTTTTCGTGAATATGTCGCGCACGGCCGCCTCTGCAAGATCTATCGTTATGTCCTTGTTTAAAAGATCGTGCATCGCCGCGATCTTTTTGACCGCGCCCTCAAGCTGCCTTACGTTTTTGGTTATCGAGCTTGCGATGAACGCCGAGATCTCATCCGACAGAGTTATATTGAGCGCCTTCGCCTTCGCGCTGATGATCGCCATCCTCGTCTCGTAATCGGGCGGCTGGATATCCGCCAAAAGCCCGCAAACGAACCTCGTGCGCAGGCGGTCCTCAAGCGTCATCATCTCGTTCGGCGCCCTGTCCGACGTCAGCACGATCTGCTTTTTCGCCTCGTACAGGGTGTTGAAAGTGTGGAAAAATTCTTCCTGGGTGCGCTCTTTTCCGGCGATGAACTGGATATCGTCGACAAGAAGTAGGTCCGCCATCCTGTATTTATTGCGAAATTCCGCGACAGAGTTCTCCTGTATCGAGGAGATAAGCTGGTTCGTGAACTCGTCGCCTTTCACGTATACGACGCGGCAGTTTTTGATCTCTTTCTTGACCTCGTTCGCGATCGCGTATATGAGGTGCGTTTTCCCGAGCCCCGACTGCCCGTATATGAAAAGCGGGTTATAGGCCTTTCCCGGGTTTCTCGACACGGCCAGCGCCGCCGCGTGCCCGAACCTGTTCGACGAGCCGACGATAAAATTGTCGAAGGTGTATTCGTATTCGACCGCCGCCGGCACCTCCCCGTCGATCTTGCCGTCGGTGTACCCGTCAAGCTCGTCCTGTCCGCAGAGTATGCTGAGCGTTACCTTTTCCCCTGCCAGGATCGACAAAAGCTTTTCGACAGGCTCCGTGAACCTTTCCGATATTATGTCTTTCTTAAGGCTGTTCGGCGTGAAGAGAAAAAACACGCCGTCTGTAAAATCGACCGGCGACGCATCGTCGAACCACGTCGCCACCGCTAGAGCATCGATCTCAGTCGGGAGAAGCGCCAAACACTCGTCCCATATTTCCGTCGGAGATTTCATATCTAAAACCCTTCCCCCATTGACAAAAGTAAAAATAAATATCATTATTAGAAAAAGCAGAAACCCGTCATCCGCGGGGCTTTTAAAAGCCGCGCGAAACCCGCGCAAAATCAGCGCGGAACAGGTGCTTAGTAATAAGAAGATTATAACACAATCCGCGCGATTTTACAACACAAAAACCTATCGGGAAAGGCGCGGGTATTTATGTCACAGGGCCGCGGGAAAAGCGTTTTTCAAAGGGGGAGTCGGATTGGGAAAAATAGTGGTCGGGTTTTCCGGCGGGGTCGATTCCTCCGTCACGGCAAAGCTTCTTGAAAAGCGCGGGTATGAGGTCGTTCCGGTCTTCCTCGACGGGGGATTTTCGGACGCCGAAAACGCGCAGAGGTCGGCGGCGGCGCTTGATGTCCCGCTCGTTATAAAGGATATAAAAGAGGAGATTGAAAAAAAGGTCATAGGCCCGTTCACAAATGCGTATTTAAACGGCGAAACGCCGAACCCGTGCGTCATGTGCAACCCCCTTGTAAAATTCGCGACGCTTATCGCGGCGGCAGAAGAAGTCGGCTCGCACAAGATCGCGACGGGGCATTACGCGAGGGTGCGGTTCGACGGGGAAAACGCATTTTTATGCCGGGCGCTCAGCTTAAAGGACCAGTCATACATGCTTTACAGGCTTTCTCAGGATGTTTTGCGCCGGTGCGTTTTCCCGCTCGGCGAGTTCAGGTCGAAGGACGAGGTGCGAAATCTTGCGAGAGAGTTCGGCCTTCCCTCGGCGGAGACGCCCGACAGTATGGAGATATGCTTTATAAAAGACGGCGATCACGCGGCCTTTATCGAAAAAAGGGCCGGTGCCCCTAAAGACGGGAATTTTGTCGATGAAGACGGAAAAATCCTCGGAAGGCATCTCGGGATACACCGCTACACCGTCGGGCAGAGGCGGGGGCTTGACATCTCCGCATCGTCCAGGCTTTATGTTAGCGAGATCGACGCGGTCTCAGGAAATGTCGTTTTGTCGGACAGGGATGTTTTCAAAAGCGAGATCGATGTGAAAAACACCGTTTTCGCGCCGGGCTTTGGAAAAGAGCCCTTTTCCGCCGGCGTCAAGGTAAGGTATTCGAAAAACGAGTGGGCGGGAGAGGTGTTTCCCGATAGCTCGGCGTCCCGCGCAAGGGTGCGCTTTAAAACGCCGGCGCGAGCCCCGGCAAGGGGGCAGTCGGCGGTATTCTACGCAGGCGATACAGTCGCCGGCGGCGGGATAATAGAATAGGGGATAAAAAACGGGCAGCGGATTTTTCCGCTGCCCGTTATATTTTTATACCGCCGCTTTATTTTTTCGATTTTTCCGCGTCGTGATACGCCGTTATCTCGCCGACCGACATTTTTTCAAAATTGTCGCGCCATTCGATGACGGCCTCGTTCTCCCATTTCTCGAGCGCGTTGTAAAAGGCTATCGTCGAGACCGTCGAACGGATGTTGTCCTTGTTATTGTCATAAAAGTCCGCCGGGATCTCAAGGCGCTTGAAGATGTGCCAGCCGGTATCGTCCTTTATTATGTCGCTCATCTCGTCTATATCAAGGGCGAAGCACACGTCCTCTATCGATTCGTCGAACAGCCCCGGAGGGAACACATACCCCACGTCGCTCGACGCCATGTTCTCGTCCTCTCCGTATTTGTCGAGCATGGCCTCAAAATCGGCGGACCCGTCCTTTATCTGCGAGAACACGTCGTTTGCGAGCGCCTCTTTATCGGCCTTCTGCGTGTCGGAGATCGCCGTCGCCGATGAGAAGAACAGCTGGCGGATATGGATGAAGTTGTCGTCGAAATACTGCTTCAGCTCTTTCTCGGAATAGCCTTCCTTGCCGTTCGGCGCGTAGAAGACCTCGTTCAGCATTTTCTGCGTGAGAATGGTAAGTTCGCTTGATTTTGTCGCAAGCGCATCCGTCAGCCCCATCTCGAGCAGCGTGTCTTCATATGCCTTTTCGCTGCCCATCTGCTTTATCATTTCCGCCCTGTCGTTTTCGATGCTCTTCTTTTCGGCGTCCGAAAGCACGACCCCGTATTCTTTCGCCTTTGCGAACGTCGCATAAGACACCCTTAAGCTTTGCAGGGCGTCGCGCTTTACAAGCTCTTCAAAAGTAAGGCCAGTCTCAAGCATCGCCGACTCCAGAGCCGTGCGGTCGTCGTTGTACGTGTCGCTTGCAGACTTGATATAGTAAAGGTATTCATCGAAGTACACGCTTTGCCCGTTTATCGTCATGACGATGATGTTCTCTTTTTTCGACGAGCTGCACCCTGCGAAGATGCCGGCCATCATCACAAAAATAAGCGCCAGCGCCGCGATCGCGCGAAGTTTTTTCATTATACATCCACCTTTTGCAGATATTTTTTGCCTTTTTATAAAACGTCAGTGTGAATATGATAACACATAACAAATCGCCGCACAATGAAAAATTTGAAAACTTTCGCGAAACAGCGCCCTTTTGGCGCGCAGAAAACCCTGCCGCGGCCTTTTAACATTTTCCTTTTACACGTTGAAGGCGGCCCTGTACGCTTCCTCGGAGAAGACGCCCTGATCTGAAAGAAACTGCCACATAAGCTCTCCGCCGTTCCTTTTCTGTCTAAGCGCATTCGCCATGATGCGCACGCACGCGGCGCGGTCAAAGCCGTCTATATCGCCGCTTCCCGCGATTATCCCCTTTTCCATGGCGAAAGCCGTCGCTTCAGAATAGGAAAAGTCGCTTCCGCCGCGGGTGTCGTCCGTATAGCCCATCGCGCGCAGGACGAAGGTCGCGAACATCTGCGCCGTCGCGGGCACGGATGTGCCGAAGCTTGCGGCGCTGACGCCGCTTGCAAGGCTGTGCTCGTAAGCGTAGCCGACGTAAGGATCCGCCCACACGGGCACGTCGTCAAAGGGGTGGGTCCAGTCTCCAGCGAGAGCTTCGCCCTCCTTTCCGAGCATGCGGATTAGCATGACGACCTCCTCAACGCGCGTCGGCGAGCGGCCAAGCTCGAAATTCGGCCTGCCGTCGGCGTTTGTGCCGGTGCCCTTGAACAGCCCCAAAGACCTTAGCGCCTCGGCGGTCTGTTCGCTGTAAGGATCTGCCGTCGAAGCCCGCTCGCCGCCGCGATCATCGGGGGCGGGCAGCTCAAACGGGTCGCCGTCAAAGCTGTTTCCGTGAAGGACATAGTGCCCGGTTTTGCTTACATACCAAAACGTCGGACAATAGTCATCCTGCGGGAAGAGCGCGGCAAGCTCGGAAAGCGTCGCCTTAAGAAGCTTTTCCTCGCCCCCCGCAATATAATATAGCGGCAGGCCCTCGCAGACCGCGCCGCGCGAGAATACGATACAGCCGCCGACGATCTTGCCCCCGTTTTCAACGGTAAGACGTTTTGCGATCTCAAGTCCCTGCGGGTCGGGCTTCCAGTCGTGCAGCGTCACCGTGACGCCCGCCTTGACCGTCGCCTCGTTATATATATTGCGCATATTGGAAAGCGTCGTGTCCTTCGTCCATATGACGCTGCCCGCAGCGTATGAAGGCACGGTGAAAACCGAAACGAACATGCACACAAGAAGCAGCGCGAGCAGTTTTTTCATAAAAAAGCCCCTTTCGTTGTGATGAATGATGACTTTATTATACTCCCGCGTTTAAAAAGGGGCAACGGATGCCATTAAAAGAGGCAAGGGACGGATGCAAAAGAGATATTTTTGCGCAAGCTTTGTTTAGATCTAATCCAAAAGCGCTTTTACGACCGCGCTTGACAGCGCGATCGGCGCATCCCCCTCGCGAAGGCGCACCGCGATATACGGAGACTGCCCCGCGGAGAGGAGTATCCTGCCCTTGAACTCCTTCATCGAGAAAAGCGCCGATATCTTCTCAAGGTCGGCGTCGGAAAAGGTGAATATGATGCTGCCGTCCTTCTGCGAGATGTCGCGGATGCGTGCTGTCTTTGCCCGCGATCGCAAAAGCGCGATATCGAGAAGCGCCATGACGGTCTCCGGCGGGTCTCCGAACCTGTCGCAGATCTCGTCCGTCATGTCGCGGTATGCGTCCTCGCCGTCGATCATGGCGATGCGCCGGTAAAGGTCGATCCTTTGCCCCGCGTCGGGGACGAACGACTTCGGTATATTGGCGCTGACCGAAAGGTCCGCCGTGCACGCGTTCTCCTCCTTCGGGGGAAGGCCCTTTTCCTCCCTCACCGCTTCGTCTAAAAGCTTTATATACATGTCGTATCCGACGTTCATGATGTGGCCGCTCTGTTCTGCGCCGAGGATATTGCCCGCGCCCCTTATCTCAAGATCGCGCATCGCGATCTTAAAGCCCGCCCCGAACTCGGCGAACTCTCTTATCGCGGAAAGGCGCCTCTGAGCGACGTCGCTCAAGACCTTGCCGCGCTCGAAGGTGAAGTATGCGAACGCCCTTCTCGGGGATCTTCCGACACGCCCGCGTATCTGGTGAAGCTGCGCAAGGCCCATCGTGTCCGCGCGCTCTATTATCAGCGTGTTGACATTCGGGATGTCGATGCCGGTCTCTATTATCGTCGTACACACGAGGATGTCGATCCGCCCGTCGACCATGTCGGTCATGACGTCGGATATCTCGTCCTCGGTCATGCGGCCGTGCGCGCACCTGACGGTGCACTGAGGGAACCTTTCCGAAAGCCTCGATGCGCACGATTCTATGTCCTCGACGCGGTTGTGAAGATAGTACACCTGCCCGTTTCGCGCGATCTCGCGGCGGATCGCGTCGTCGATCGTCCCCGCGTCGAATTCCAGGACGAAGGTCTGCACGGGCTTCCTGTCGCGCGGCGCCTCTTCTATGACCGACATGTCGCGTATCCCGGAAAGCGCCATGTTGAGCGTCCTCGGTATCGGGGTCGCCGTCAGCGTGAGCACATCCACCCCGACGGAAAGCTCTTTTAGCCGCTCTTTATGCGACACCCCGAAGCGCTGCTCCTCGTCAACGATCAAAAGCCCCAGATCGCGGAATTCGACATTTTTCTGGATCAGGCTGTGTGTTCCGATCACAAGGTCGATCCCGCCGCTTTTGAGGCGCCGCAGCGTCTCGGCACGCTCTTTCGGCCTTGAGAACCGCGACAAGAGCGCCATTTTGACGGGGTACCCCTCGAACCGCTTTTTCGCCGTCAGAAAGTGCTGCCGCGCAAGCACCGTCGTCGGCGCGAGAAGGGCCGCCTGCTTCCCTCCGAGCATGCATTTCATGATCGCTCGAAACGCCACCTCCGTCTTTCCGAAACCCACGTCCCCGCACAAAAGCCGGTCCATCGGGAAGGGCGAGCGCATATCCTTCTTTATCTCGTCCGCGCACTTGAGCTGATCGTCGGTCTCGTCGAATTCGAACGCCTCTTCGAATTCGCGCTGCCACGCGTCGTCCTCCGGGAAGGAAAAGCCGGTCTGCTCGCGCCTTGCAGAATAAAGCGCGATAAGGTCGACGGCCAACGCCTTAGCCGCGGCGCGCGCGCGGAGCTTTGCGCGCGCAAAGTCGCTCCCTCCGAGTTTTGACAGTTTTATATTCGCGCCCTCCGGCGCGCCGGTGTATTTCCTGACAAGGTCAAGGCTGATCGCCGGGACGTAGAGAAAATCCGTCCCCAGAAACGCGATCTTTATATAATCGCGCTCGATGCCCGATGTCTGTATCCGCTCTATCCCGACAAACCGCCCGATCCCGTGCACTTCGTGCACGACAAGGTCGCCCGGCACAAGGTCGGAATATGCCTTTATCCTGTCGCCGGCCTGTTTTGACCGCGAAATGCGCCTTTTCTTCGGCGCCACCGCGACGATCTGCCCCTCGGATATGAGCGCGAGCGGGATCGCCGGGTATTCGAACCCCGCCGAAAGCGAGGATACCGCTATCAGAACGCTTCCCGCAGGGGGGATGACCGCGTCGCCTTCGCATATCTTCGCCGGGATCGCGCGCGAGAACAGCGCGTCTGAAAGCGCCTTCGCGCGAAGGGGGCTTTCAGATGTGACGATGACGGGATATCCCATCTCGCGATAGTGGTTTATGTCCGCCGCCGCCGTGTCGAGGCTGCCGGCGTACGCGGGCAGCTGCTTTGCCTGTATCGACGTCACGAAATCGATCGGAAAGTCGATCTTCGACGGAAGAAACGTGTCGAGGGATATCCTTGAAAACCTCTCGCATCTTGCGAGGAACGCGGGAAATTCTTCGAAAAAGGCCGCCCTTTTCCCGTATAAAAAGCCGCTTTCTATCGCGGAAGATATGTCTTCGCGCATTCTGGCTGAAAAGCCCCTGGCGCTTTCGCGGACCCGTGAAAAATCGTCGAAAAGGACGACCGTGTCGTCTCCGAAATAATCGGCTGCGGTCGAAAACTCGGGATAGATAAAGTCGAAATACCTGTCCGCACAGGGAAGCGCCGCCCCGGCGCCGATCCTCTCTATATCCTCTTCAAGAATCTTTCTAAGGGAAGGGGTCTTTCCCGGCTTTTCCGAGAGAAGCTTTGAAAGGGCGTCTGAAAGCGCCTTCCCCGCATTTTTCCCGAAAAGCGCGGGGACCTCTCTCGCGGGGAAGACAGACACTTTCGCCGTCCTCTTCCCGCGGCGCTGAGTATCCGGGTCGAAAAAGGCCATCGAATCGATCTCGTCGCCGAAAAACTCGATCCTGACCGGCATCTTTTCGCCCGGCGGGAAAACGTCGAGTATGCCGCCTCTGACGGAAAACTGTCCCGCCCCTTCGACGGCCGCGGCGCGCGCGTATCCCGCGAAGATCAGCTTTTCCGAAAGGACGTTCAGGTCGTATGTCTTTTTTGAATCTATCTCAAACGCCGCGCATTCAAACGCATCCCTCGGCATCGCCCTAGAGAGAAGCGCGTCGACCGGCGCGACTGTGACCCGCGCCTTTCCTTTCAGCGCGGCCGCGATCGCGCACAGGCGCGCCTGCTCCCACTCTCGAGAGGCGCCCTCCGCGTTTCCGAAGAAAAAGTCCCTTGAAGGGAGGAGCGACACGCCGAGCTTTTCAAAACCCTCGATATCCGACGCGAATTTTCGCGCACAGGCCTCGTCCGCGCACAGAATGAGAACCTTACGCACGCTCGCGATCGCCGCCGCGATGTGCGCCTTGTGCACAGCAGAAAGTCCCGAGATTTCGCCCGATATGTTCTTTTTTGAAAGCTCTTCCGTTATCCTTTTTATCTCCGGAATACGCGTCACAGCCGCCGTTATCTCGTTCAAGGGTCGAACCCCCTTTCTCAATCATTTTTCGTTCCTCAAAAACCGCCCCTTGCCTGCGATCCCAAAATCCCCGCGGATTTTTGAACGCATGCGCGATCGCCCCGTTTTGAAAAAACGGGGTGTTTGCCGCCGAAACGGGGCGGTGCCTTTAACAATTTAAATACAAAAAGAAATAAACAAAAGATATATTACAAATCGCAATCAAAAATCGGGGTGTTTCACGTGAAAAACGGCATTTCAGTCTTCTTCGCGCGCGTTTTGATGCTCGCCGTTTCCGTTTCCGTTAAATTCCTGCATCGCCGCCCCGGGGCCTGCCTCGACGATCGCGATCGCCGCCCTGGCGGCGCGCGACGCCGCCTCCTCGACGGTCCGCATTTCGTCCTGTGAAAAGCGCCCAAGCACGAAATCCTTAAGGTCGCCGTCGTTGTTTTTGCTTCCGACGCCGATCTTGACCCTTGGAAAAGCGTCTGAATTCAGGTGGTATATGATGTTTTTGATGCCGTTGTGACCGCCGTCGCTGCCCTTTTGACGGACGCGTATCTTGCCCATTGGAAGGGATATATCGTCGAATATGACGATAACCCTCTCCGGGGGGATCTTGTAAAAGGCGGCGGCGTCCCTTACCGCCTCTCCCGAGAGGTTCATAAAGGTCTGCGGCTTTATTAGAAGGACCTTTTTTCCGCCGATCAGCGCCGTGCCGCAAAGCGCGCGGAATTTGAGGCTTTTGACGTTCGCGTCCAAAACCTTCGTCAGCACGTCAAGAGCCATAAAGCCCGCGTTGTGCCGCGTCATTTCATATTTGCCGCCGGGGTTTCCAAGGCCGGCGATGATGTATTCCGCCCCGCCCAGTGTCATATCGGAGCGGCGTTTTGCAAAAAGATCGAAAACAGACATGGCACATCTCCAAAATCAGTATATCTAAAGCGCCCTGCGAAAAAACGAAAAAGCAGGGAGAGACCGAACAAAATCGGGGGCGGATTTGCCGCCCCCGACAGGGATCACCAGAACAAAGGCGAGATCGACACCTCTTCATATATCCTTGCGATCGCCTCGGAGAATACCGACGCGACCGACAGCGGATGGATCTTGTCGATCTTCTTTTCGCCCGTTATCGGCACCGTGTCGAGAAGGACGACCTCCTCGAGGGCGCTTTTTGAAAGCCTGTCTATCGCAGGGCCCGACAGCACGCCGTGCGTCGCGCATGCCATTACCGATACGGCGCCCCCCTTCTCAACAAGCGCGCCGGCGGCGTTCGTAAGGGTGCCCGCCGTGTCGATCATGTCGTCGACGAGAAGCGCGTGCTTTCCGGAGACGTCGCCGATGATGTTCATGACCTCGGATACGTTCGCCTTCTGGCGGCGTTTGTCGATTATCGCAAGGGGAAGGTCCAGTTTTTCCGCGAACTTCCTCGTCCTTCCGACAGAGCCGAGGTCCGGAGATACGACGACGTAATCGTCGCGCCCGACGCCCAGCGTCTCACAGAAGTACGGGACAAGCACCGCCGACCCAGAAAGGTTGTCGACAGGGATGTTGAAAAAGCCCTGTATCTGCGGCGCGTGAAGGTCCATCGTCAGCACCCTGTCCGCGCCCGCCGCGGCGATAAGGTCCGCCACAAGCTTTGCGGAGATCGGATCGCGCGCTTTGGCCTTCCTGTCCTGTCTTGCGTATCCGAAGTAAGGGATGACCGCTGTGATGCGCCCCGCCGACGCGCGCTTTAGCGCGTCGATCATTATAAGAAGCTCCATCAGATTGTTGTTTACAGGAGAACACGTCGACTGTATCACGAATACGTCGCTTCCCCTGACGGTCTCGTTAAGCGACACCGCTATCTCCCCGTCGGAGAAGGTGGACACGACGCAGTCCCCCAGAGAAAGACCTAAAAGAGATGCGACCTGCTGCGCAAGCTCTTTATGAGAATTGCCGGAGAAGATCTTGATGTTTTTCCCGTGTGAAATCATTGAAATTACGCTCCCCCATTCAAAATTGCCCAAAGCCGCGGGCTTGTCTTTTTTATATGGAAAAATGTTTTATATTGAAGCCTTGTTTAAATTTTTGGAAAAAGCGAAGGTCACTTGTTCTCCGGCTTTTTGACGCCCGGCCAGTTCACCTTGTTTTCCTGCCGCGATCTCGCGATCGCAAGCGCGCCCGCGGGCACGTCTTCCGTCACCGTCGAGCCCGCCGCCGTGTACGCGCCGCGCCCGACCTTGATAGGCGCGATAAGGTTCGTATTGCAGCCGATAAAGGCGCCGTCTTCTATCACGGTCTGATATTTCCCCTCGCCGTTGTAGTTGACCGTCACCGTGCCGCAGCCGAAATTGACGTTTTCCCCGACGGTCGAGTCGCCGATATATGTGAGATGCGCGATCTTCGTCCCCTGGCCGATCTGAGAGTTTTTAAGCTCGACGAAATCGCCGACCCTGACCATATCCGAAACGGCGCACCCCGGGCGGATATACGCGAACGGCCCGATCTTGCAGCCGTTTCCGATGCTGCTGTCTGTTATCTGGGACGCGTTGACCGTCGTATCCTCGCCCACGGCCGCGTTTTCAAGCACCGCGTTCGGCCCGATGACCGCCCCGCGAGATATGCGGCACTCGCCTTTCAAGATCGTATTCGGAAGGATCCTGACGCCCGCCGCGATCTGGCATTTCGGCGAGATATAGGCGTTGTCGGGATCTTCTATCTCGACGCCCGCCATCATATATGACGCGTTTATCTCAAAGCGAAGCTGCCTTGACGCCTTGTAGAAATCGAAGGGAAGAGATATGTCGAAAAGCCCGGACGAGTCGTCCGCGTTCGCGCGGCCGATGTTCGCGCCGTGCTCAGTCATCGAGGATATCACGGATTTAAGGGTCGCATCGTCCGGAGAAGGATTTTCTGAGATCGCCCTTTTAAGCGCGCCGATATTTATACAGGCCGCCCTGCACGCTCCGACGGTCTCGCTGTCGTCGTATCTTGAGAGGACGATCGTCGCATCCCTGCCCGACGACCTGTGCGACTCGCAAAGCGCCGAAAGATATCTCGCCGATACCGCCGGCACCGGAGCTGAGATTATCAGGACGAAGCTTGACGGCGCGTCGTTCGACAGTTTCGCCCCCTCCGGAAGGAGAAGGTCCACCCCGCCCGGCATCGGCGCCTTGGAAAGGTGCGGCAGCATCTCGCACAGCGCCGACACGACGACCGGCTCGCCTATCCGCGCATTTGCGATCGCGCGCTTTATATGTTCGACCGCAGGAAGCGACAGCAGCTCTCGAGAGAAAAACGCATTTTCGTCTCCCGTTACGATGAAAGAAGGAACGTCGGACAAGAAAAACAACCCCTTTATGCAAAAACTCGAAAATAGTCATTAGAAACTACATTAATTGTACCACAAAAATCCTCAATATCATATATAATTATCGACAAATAACAGAAAGAAAAAAGAAATATTTGCGGGGATATAGCCGATAAAGGCGCCGTTCCGCCCTGATTTGTGAAAATACCCGTATTTTTCCGGATGGAGACCGGATGAGATCGGTGCTTTACCTTCGGTGAAAGAAATGGTATACTAAATCACATCGAAGGGCGGTTTCGGAAGGAAGTGAGGACCTGTGGCCGGGGAAAACATAAAGGTGAAAAAGGCGCACGCCGTCACAGTCGACGCGGCGGATATAGAAAAGGTTCTCGGCACGGGCGACGGGGATGCCGCGCGCGTGTTTCTCGCGGCGCTTTTGTCAGACGGCGGGATCGACGCGGAAAGCGCGGCGGAAAAGCTTGACATAAGGGTAGAGCGCGCGTCGCGCGCGATCGCGCTTTTACAGAGCGAGATGCCGTCGTATCAGGAGAAGGCGACGCCGGGCGGGGACGACGATCTGGATGCGCCGTCGATATCGGATATCGCGAAAGCCAGAGGCGGCGACGGGACCTTCCGCGCGCTTTGCGACGCGCTTGAAGGGGCGCTTTCGCGCACGATGCGCAAAAACGAGCTTTTCGGGCTGTTCGAAATATACAGGAGAGGCGGCCTCCCTCCGGAGGTGCTGATGCTTATCATAAAATACCAGAGCATCCGCCGCGGCCGCGACATTTCCATCCGCGAGATAGAAAAACAGGCGGCGCTGTTTCGGTCTTCCGGGGTCGAGACGTATGACGACGCGGAAAAGCTTGTCGCGTCTCAGGAAAAGGTGCGTAAAAGCACCTTTGACATAATGCGCAGGCTCAGGATAGACGGGCGCATGCCCTCGTCGACGGAGGAGAAGTATATAAAAGAATTCATCGATATGGGCTTTTCCGCGGACGCCGTTGAGATGGCGTACGACAGGACGGTCATAAACGTCGGCGCGCTCAAGTGGGGATACATGCGCAAGATACTTATAAACTGGCATGAAAAGGGCCTTCACACGCCGGACGAGATATCGAAGGGCGACGGCGGAGGAAGAAGCGCATCGCGCGAGAAAGCCGACAACCGCATGAAGGTGTCGGAAAAATTCGGAGAGAGCGAGCTTCGCGAGATCGAAAAATCGAAGGAATATATAAGACGCAAGAGGGGAGAGGGTTAAATGTCCGTTGATCCCAAGGTCTTACGCCGTGTTACGGCGAAATTTGAGGAGAAGAGGCGCATCGCCGAGGAGGAGCTGTCCCGGCGCAGGGCGGAGATATACGGGAAGAGCCCCGAGATCCGCGAGATCGAGACCGAGATGAGGTCGGCCCTGTCCGAGGTCGCGCGCGCGGCCTTTTCATCGGACAGCGACCCCGCGTCCATGATCGGGGCGATCCACGCGCGCAATATCGAGCTTATCCGCCGCCGAGGCGAGCTGCTTGTTGAGATGGGGTATCCGGTCGATTATCTGACATATTCTCCAGAGTGCAAAAAATGCGGGGACATGGGGTATATCGGCGCGCGCCCGTGCGAGTGCTTTGAGGCGGCGTGCGCATCCGAGCAGGCGAGAGAGCTTTCGTCGATACTGAACACCGGCGTCCAGAATTTCGACACTTTCAGGATCGAATACTATTCCGACAGGATAGGCGACGGGAGAAGCGGCATATCCCCGAGAGACAACATGGAAAGGATCTGCGACGAGTGCAAGGAGTTCTGCGCGAGCTTCGGAAGGCACAGCGTCAATTTGTTCTTCACGGGCGGCGCGGGCCTCGGGAAGACGTTTCTTTCAAGCTGCATCGCAAAGGCCGTCGCGGACGAGGGGTTCTCGGTCGTATACGACACGGCGATCAGTATCGTCTCATGTTTTGAGAGAGACAAATTCGGAGCGAACCTTTATCAGGATGAGACGGCGGCCCAGATAAGGCGGTATTTCATGTGCGACCTTCTCATAATAGACGACCTCGGCACCGAAATGGCGACGGCGTTTTCCATATCCGCGATATACAATCTTTTAAACACGCGCCTTATTAAGGGGAAGAGCATTATAATCAGCACGAATCTCACGATAGACGATATCGAGAAGAGATATTCCCCGCAGATCGCGTCGCGCATCGACGGAGAATTTCACGTCCTGCCGTTTTTCGGCGAGGATATAAGGAAGCTCCGCCGAGAGGAGAGAGAGGCGCGCGGATACTGACAATAGAGAAATTTGCGATATCTCAGATAAAAGCCCCCGGCACCGCCGGGGGCTTTTTGCGCATGTTCGGAACAAAATAGAAATGTCCTCGTCTAAAAAAACATAAAAAAGCGGAAGGATCGGGGGGACAAGAATGAAGCTGAAAAGGATCTTCGCGCTGTTTATCGCGGCGCTTATGATAATATCGCTGTGCGCGTGCGTTCCGGAAAACGGGGGAAACATCGCGTCGTCGACCCAGGGAGAGCCGCCCCAGACGTCGGTCGGAAGCGACCCCGGCGACCCTGCGCATATAAGCGATCCCGGATACAGCGTCGTCTTTCACGGGAAGGTCATGTCGAAAGACAGCGGCGCCGTCCTTATGATCGACGAGGAGAAAAAGGACGAAAAAAGCGCGCTTTACACCGTAGATCTAAACATCGCGATCTTCGATGAAGACGGGAAAGAGATTGACGAAAGCGCCCTTTCCCCGGGCACGCTCGTCGATGTGACATACAGCGGCCTCGTCCTCGAGCAGTACCCCGGTATCCTCGTCTCCGCGACCGAGATAAGGGTGGTCGGTTTCGGCGGGAACATCGCCGATATGTATCTTTCGGCTATAGGCGAGCTTTGGAACGAAGACAAGGCGCTTAACAACGGCGTCAGCATGATCGCCTTGGATCTCAGCGAAGCCGGAAACTTGAGCGAAGCAGAAAAAGGCGCGGTCGCGCAAATCATGCTTAACAGATACGGATTCGAGGTCTTTCGCGCGACCGCCGAGGAGCTTGACGCGCGCGGCCTTATCGATAAAGAGAGCAAGGCATTTAAAGACGGGGTGCTTTTCGCAATTTCGGACGAGGAGATAAAGGACGGCATCTTTTCTTTCACCGCGATGAAATGGAAGAGCGCGCTCGGGGCGGTCGGCTTTTCCGCGAAGGCGGAGGAAGCTTCGTCCGGCGAGTGGGCATATGTGAGAGGCAATATATTCATGGCTTAAGCCCCGATCGGAAACGCGATACCGCTTATAAAACGAATAAAGAAAAAAGGAGAGAGGGTTTTCCTCTCTCCTTTTATAATGCGTATTTCATCAGCGCGTTTTCTTAAAAGCGCGGGATTCGTCATTTCACGTATAAGACGCGGCCTTCCTTCCTGTCCGCGGCCTTCGGAGCGTCGCCGTCGCGGTACCCTATCGCGAGGTGGCCGATCCCCTCGAACTCGCCTTCTATACCGAGGTCGCGCAAAAGCTGTTTGTATTTCGGCATCTCAAACTCCTCTTTCGCGCGGTGAATCCATATGCTGTCTATCCCGATAGAGTGTGCCGCAAGCATCATGTTGCCAAGGGCAAGGCTTCCGTCGTAGACATGGGTCCGAACGCTCTTGTCCGCAAGCACGATGATCATCGCGGGCGCGCCGTAAAACGGGTCGAACCCCTCGTCCCACCCGCCGATACGGCAGTTGTCTTTTGATATCTCATCGCGAAGCGCCCTGTCAGTCACGGCGATCGCGATGGCGGCCTGTTTCCCCATGCCGCTTGCCGCGTAAAGGCCCGCCTCGATAATTTTGTCGATGTCGGCGCTTTTCACCTCGTCGCTTTTGAATTTGCGGATGCTGCGCCGCTCTTTGATCGCTTTCAAAACTTCGTTCATAAGAATGCCCCTCCTTATTCTATCCCCGTTACCACATACCCTTTTGATGTGACGGCGTCGCTGAGGTCGCTTTTCACAGCCGTTTCGCCGTTTTTAAAAAAGACGGCCGCTTCGCGCTTTTCAAGCGACACCTCGGCTCTGGCGACGCCCGGGGTGCCCTCGATCGCGCTTTTCACCTTGTCGGCGCACATCTTGCAGCCCATCCCCTCTATCTTCATGACGAGGTCGGGCTTTGCGCCGTCAAAAATCTCCTTCTTCCTTTTCAGCAGCGGCATTTACGATTCTCCTTTCGAAAAGAACTTTTTCCGAGCGGATTATATCACTTATAAGGCCGTCCGGTCAAATCCGAAGGCCGCAGGCTAAAGCCCGGCCCGCCGCACTTTCGACGATCATTTTGCGGCGCGGTTTTCATAAGTCGGCGGCACAAGGTTGCGGATTGACATTTTTTTCTGACAATTTATAATAAAATTAAATTTTAATTGTGACGAAATTAAAATTTTAATGATGTACACTGCTGACAAAATAACGTGCAAGGTCGGAAGTTCACACATCAAAATACTATTATGAGAAGGAGTGTATACCATGGAACTGGATATCAAAGGGAAAATTGAAGAACTGGTCAAGAAGATCACGACAGATAAGGGCCTGCAGGCGGATTTTCAGAAAGATCCCATAAAAACGGTTGAAAAGCTTATCGGCATCGATCTTCCGGATGACCAGATAAAATCGATAGTTGCCGGCATAAAGGCAAAAATCGGAGCTGACAAGTTTTCCGGACTTGCCGACGGTTTAAACAGCCTGTTTGGAAAGAAGTAATTGCAAAAAATCAAATAAAAACCCCCCGGGAACACATTGGTGTTCCCGGGGGTTTGTTTAAGACTGTGATTTCTTAAAACAGCCTTGACCGGCGGCTGCCGTCTCTCTGATTTGCGCGCTCTAAAGGGCGCGCCGGTTTTTTATTCCACCGATACGATGTAGTAATATACCGGCTGGCCGCCGTCTATGATATTTATCTCGGCTGACGGCGCATGCTTTGCGAACACCGCTCTGAGGCCCTCCGCCTCGTCGGGGTCCACCCCTTCTCCGAAGAAGATCGTTATGAACGCGCTGTCTTTCCCCGCGATCTCCGATGCGAGCTTTTTGACGATCGCGCCCATGTCTTTCCCCGAGGAGAGCATCTTCCCGTCGGAGAACGCGATATAATCCCCTTCTTTTATCTTTTCCCCGTCAAAGTCCGAGGTCCTTGCCGCATATGTTATCTGCCCGGTCTTGACGTTTTGCGCCGCCTGCTGCATCGCCGAGGTGTTGCCCTTGACGTCCTCGCTCTCGTCGAACACGAGAAGCGCCGAGACCCCCTGCGGGATCGTCTTCGTCTGGAGGACGACGACCTCTCTGTCTGTCGCAAGGGCGCCCGCCTGCTGCGCGGCCATGATGATGTTCTTGTTGTTCGGCAGGACGAACACCGTCTTCGCCGGCACCTTCATGACGGCGTTCAAAATATCCTCGGTCGAGGGGTTCATCGTCTGCCCGCCTTCGACGATTATGTCAGCTCCAAGCTCCGAGAAGAGCGACGCAAGCCCCGCGCCCGCCGCGACCGCGACGAACCCGTATTTCTTTTCAGGCGCCGCGGGGGCGCTTTTTCCCTCCTCGGGATCATTTGAGGCGTCCTGCTCGCCGCCCGATGCGAACAGCTTTTCCTCGTGCTGGATGCGCATATTGTCGATCTTTATCGACGAAAGAGCCCCGATCTTAAGCCCCAGTTTCAGCGCCGCATCCGGATAGTTTGTATGTACGTGCACCTTGACGATCGTGTCGTCGTCGACGACGACCGCGCTGTCGCCAAGCGCCTCGATCTCGGCGCGGAACGCCGATGTATCGGACCCCGGTTTATCCTTGTCAACGATAAACTCGGTGCAGTAGGTAAATGTTATATCCTCGCCGCTGAATGCGCCGAACGCAGTCGAAACCTCGGCGTCTCCGACGGCCTTTTCCTCTCTCTTTATTGCGCGCCCTTCGAATGCCGCGCGCATCCCCTCGAGGATCGCGATGTACCCGAACGCGCCCGCGTCGACGACCCCCGCCTTCTTCAACACCGGGTTCTGGTCGACGGTCTTTTCAAGCGCCTCTTTCGCCGTGTCTATAACGACGTCGAATATCGACGATATATCAGCGCCCGCGCCCGCCGCGTCGACCGCCGCCGCCGCCGCGACGCGCGAAACGGTCAGTATCGTGCCTTCAGCTGGCTTCATGACCGCCTTGTACGCCGTTTCGACGCCAAGTGCAAGCGCCTCGGCAAATTCGACGGGGCCCGCCGATGAAAGTCCGCGCATCCTCTTCGCGAATCCCCTGAAAAGAAGCGACAGTATGACCCCGGAATTGCCCCTCGCGCCGCGCAAAAGCGCCGCCGCCGCCGCATCCGAGACCTCGCCTATCCCCGCCTTGTCCGACGACTTTGACAGCTCGGCTTTCGCCGCGTTCATCGTAAGCGACATATTTATACCCGTGTCCCCGTCCGGGACAGGGAAAACGTTCAGTTCGTTTGTCTCCTGCTTTTTATCCTCTATTTCAAACGCGCCTTCGATCACCATCAGGCGGAAGGTCTTTCCATCAAGTGTTTTCGACAATCTCCCTACCCCCATTATCCAACTTTTATAGAGTCGACGAAAATGTCGATATTATTTACTTTTATCCCGCATATGCGCTGGACGTTGTACCGAACCTCGCTGATTATCGAGCTGCCGACCGTCGTTATGTTTATTCCGTGGTCGACCGCGATATGAAGGCCTATATTTACAGCCCCGTCAGAGAGCTCTTCCACCTCGACGCCCTTCGACATGACCTCGCGCTTCAATAGCCTTACGATGCCGTCCGCCATGCTGGTCGCGGTCATCCCCTTGACACCGAAGCACGCCGTCGCCGCGGCGCCCGCGATGCATGCGATGACGTCGCTCGACAGGAACAGATAACCGCGCGCCATTTCTATCTTCATAAGAAAACTCCTTTCCAGAAAACTGCCCCTGCGGCATATAAAGCATGCCGGAAAGAGCGGGAAAATTCATACCGTCTGAAAATACGCAATCATATATTATTACAAAGCACGCCCAAAGGCAAGCATATCTTGCCGACCTGTTTTTGCGTTTTTGGGATTTTATATCGACAAAAGCGCCTCTTTTTCGCGCGTTGTGCAGGAAAACAGGATTATTTGACGTTTTTCGGAAAGCTCTTTAAGAACGCGCATCGCAGAGGACAGCCTTTCGTCGTCAAATGATAACAGCGCGTCGTCCAGAACGACCGGAGGGAAGCCCCCTTCACCTTCCGGAAGGACCAGATCGCACAGCGCAAGCCTTAAGGAAAGGTAAAGCTGGTCCGCCGTGCCCGACGACAGATCCATTATCGATCGCATCGCGCCGGCGTCGCCGTCCGAGCACAGCATCTCGAACCCGCGGCGGATAAGGACGCTGTCGTATTTCCCGAGAGTGAGCTTTTCGAAATACTCGCCCGCTCTTTTCGACAGCTCGGGAGATATGCGCGACACAAGCTCTTCATTCGCGGAGAAAAGCGCCGCTTTCGCGATGTCGATCGCCTCAAGCCGGAAGGACAGCTCGTTT